>Ga0310690_10000413_pt1 | contig 93916 bp, 65 predicted proteins | sample AusTroGonzalo_MG_2_FD_207661 | JGI IMG/M metagenome (GOLD analysis project Ga0310690, IMG submission 207661) | Bovine rumen microbial communities from tropical cattle in Woodstock, Queensland, Australia - Gonzalo_04 (v2) (version 2) | ecosystem: Host-associated > Mammals > Digestive system >...
TCAGGGTGTAGCCGTCGGTCTCAATGTGGTGGTGCGTCTTGCCGCTCTTGCGGAAGCAAGAGGAAAGAACCACCAACAGGATTGCGCATATCAACAGGACTCTCTTCATCTTATTCCGTACACATTCTTTCAATCAACTCCCCGTGTTGCGGGTAGAGTTTCAGCAACTCGTCCCTTTTGGCCAATTCGAAGTTCTCGAAACGGAAGGCCGGACCAACGGCGCAGCCAACAAGGCAGAAGCCGCGCTTGGAGGGGATGTCGGCGGCGAACCACTGCTCCGGCTGGATGAGCACCTGCATTTCGTCTTGTTCGGAAAGCTGATGGACGGTCAAGTTTCCGTCTGGATCGATTACATAGATGTTGAGGGGTTCGCCCGCGTGGAAGTACCAGATTTCCACCATGTTGTGCAGACGGTGGAACGCCGACATATCGTTGGCAGTCAGCATATAATAGATAGTAGAGATGGGCTTTTCGCCCGTCTCGTCGTTGCCGAACAGTTGTCGGTAATAGCCTCCTTCCGGATGGGGTACGAGGCCTAATTTTTGGATATATTCAGTTTCGTTCATACTTATTTTGAATTAAGGTTTTCATCACAACTTCTTTCCCACAATCCTTTGCATTACCACTGCGCAGGAGGCGTCGCCGGTGATTGACATGACGGTGCGACCCATGTCGATGATGCGGTCGATGCCGGCGGCCACGGCCAGCACAAGGGTAATGCCGATTTGGGCGGTAAGGGAGATTTTTTTCATATTGTTTTCTCTATGAGATGATTATCACTTCACGCTCACCCGTATCCCTTCGCTGTGCGAGGTGAACTCCGGCGCGTACATGCACTGGATGGTGGTGAGTCCGTTGCTGTAGGTGCCCGTCATCGTGGCCACCAGTGTGTATTCGAACACATATGTGCCTTTGGGCAGGTAGTCGATGAAGAAGTTGGTGGAGGCGTCTTTTGTGCATTCGTAATACCACAAGCCGTCCTGATGGCGGTAGCCTGACAGGACATTCGTGGGCTCAAAGCAGGCTGCGCGCATATCTTTCAGATGCACATACTCCATGTCGCGGTCCACGAGGATTTCCACTCGTACGCGCACCTTGTCGCCTGCCTTCAGCGGCGACTGCTCCGTGATGGCGGTGAGCATCTCGCCGCGCTCGCCAATCTCCACTTTGAACAACTGCTTCTGGATGCTGAAGTTGCCGTCCATGCTGTGATCCACCTTGTCGAGATTCTCCAAATACTGCCAGTAGAGGCCGCCCCACGCGGGACCGGAGGTCTGCTTCTCGATCTTGATCGTACTCATGTCGGCCGTCACCTCATCTCCCTTCCAGCACTTCTTGATGTATCCGGTCCCGGCCTCCGCTTGCTCGGTGCCAGAGCCCTCGGTATAGGTCCAATTGCCCATGGTCAGTTGCACGCCGTTGGTGTTCTCCAGCTGCGTGTTGTTGAGCAGCAGGGCGTATATGGCTTCGGTGGTCGATTTGGTGGTGGGCCAGCTTTGCGTTTGCTTTTGCTTGAGCAGCCACAACTGCATCTTTTCCACCGACTCCGTGTCGTGCGTGATGGTGTTAAAAGCCTCGATGAGCAAAGCCTGCCGCTCAATCGGCGCCTCGTACCAGAAGTAGCCGTAGCCCGACTTCTTCCAATACATGCCCATCTCCTCGCTGTACTGCGCCATGGATTTGATGTTGGCTATGATCTGTTTCGCCAGTTGCGTGTCGCCGTTGCGATAGCACACGAGCGCAATCATGCCTTGCATGTAAATGGATTGGTTCTTCCAATACTTTTTGATGTTGTTGTAGTTGTAATTATACGCTTCTTGGTGAGTGAGGCTGACTTTCTGGTCCAGGAAGAAGCTGCGGGCGTAGAGGTAGTGGATGTCGCCCCAGGAGCAGGAGTGCTCTTTCTTCTGCCAACGCTGGTAGAAGTCGTACATCTCGCGGTCTATGTAGTTGATGGCCTTTCTGAGTGTGGCGGATTTCAGCTCCGACTTGACGCCCAGTGCGTTGAGGTGGCCGCTGCCCGCTACGATATGTTCGGTGATGTAGGCACTGCTTTGGCAGCCGGAGAACCATGACCAGCCTCCATCGCTATTTTGTCGCTCTTCCAGCTTCTTGCAGGCACTCTTGCACTCTTTGGCCATACGCTGCAGGTCGAACAACAACGCGATGTTCTGCTTGCGTGCGGACTCTTTCTGTGCGTCCAGCACCCACGGCGTTTCCTCCAGCAGAACACTCTTAAGTTCTTGATTCTTCTCCAACTGCGAGCAGAAAGCATCCGGGCTGGTGTTGAGCCATTCGTCGAACACCTGCTTCACGCGCGGGTGACTGTTCACGATGTTGGTGGCCAGAGTGTTGGCGTAGTAGCGACTGAAAATCTGCTCGTTACACTCGTAAGGATACTCCATCAGGTAAGGCATCGCTTGGATGGCATACCAGATGGGGTTGGGGGTGAATTCCATCGTCAACGACTGGGTGGAAAGCGTGGTGTTGGCGTTGGCGGCGAAGCTGTTCTTCAGCCTCTCGAAGGTGAAGCTCTTGCTGCCCTTGCCGGAGATGTGCAGCGGCAGGCTTTCGGTGATCAGAATACGATTCGTCAGGATGGGCAGGGTGCGTTCCTCGCCGTCGGCAAAGGCCGGGGTCTCCAGATTGCGGGCCACGATTCGGCAGGTGACGGCACCGAGGTCCTGCGGCACCAGCACGCGGAAACGGACCTCCTGCGATGCGCCGGGTTTTATGTCAAACGGTGCCCCGTTATCCCCCAATATCATATTAATTGGTTGGCCGTCAACCGCGTTGAAAAATTGCAACGTCACATTGCCGCATTGCGTCACACTGTCCATGTTGACCACCTTGGCCGACAATACCAGCGTGTCGCCTTCGCGCAGGAACCGCGGCACGTTGGGCACTACCATCAATTTCTTGCTGGTCTGCACATACTTCTCGAAATAGCCGGACATCAAATCTGTGTTGTGCGCAAATCCCAAAAGTTTCCAGCGGGTCAGCGATTCCGGCATGGTGAAGGATATCAGTACATTGCCGTCTTTGTCGGTGCGCAGGTGAGGATAGAAGAAGGCTGTTTCGTTGAAGTTGGTGCGCACTTGGGCTTGTTCCGGCTCTTCTTGGCGAGATTCCGCTACGAGAATGCCCTCGTCCACCATTTCAGCGACACCTGCTTCTTCCATTACATCTGCGGTAAAGTCAAGTGCTGAATTTACGCTGATATTATCTTCTACTATATTCAAAACCACTTCTTCATTGGCCGGTACGGCTCCTGCGGTTTTATAGAGTCTTCCGCCTCCTCTGCCGTAGCTATAGTAGCCTCTGTTCAGGAATTGCAACTGTGGGTAAATGCGTTCCTGGATTCCACCTATATTGTTGTTGGACAAAGAGTTGTTGTAAGAGTTTGAAAATCCGTTTCCTTTCAGGTTGCTGGAGAAAGAAAAATCGTACTGACTGCGCCAGCGACTGAAGATGGAATGGTTGAATGAGTTGGGCGAGGCAAAAGCATCCAATGAGGCATCATACATAGAACAAAGCAGTTCGGCAGCCACCTTGTCGCCGTTTTTGTCCTTCAGCCGTATCTGATATTGTTCAGCACTGCCCGGTTCCGTCTTGTCGCGGAAGGTGAGGAAGTCGAAATCAATCTTTTTATGAGAATAGGGCACGTGGATGCTCAAAACATCCTCGTACTGTCGGTTGTTTTGTGCCGTGTAGGCCTTGAATACTACTGTGCCGAGGTCGCGCTCCGTGAGCGAATAAGTGAAAGTGGCCTTGCCACGATCCAGATTCACCCATTTGGATTCTATCAGTTTGTCGTTGGAGAATATTTCGCAAAGCACAAAAGCGTCCTTCAGGTACGTTTCGATGGATACATGGATGCTTTCGCCCACCTCGCTGGTTTCACCATTCTGTTGATGAATCCACAGAGGCTTGTAGGCAACGGATTTCTTGCTTTTCTCGTTATGCAGAGTGAAGAAATCCTCTTGGATTATCTCATTGTCGTCGCGGTCGCGGGTGGTAAAGGTGATTTTGTAGGAGCCTTCGGCTAAAGTTTCCATGTTGGGAATGGAAAAGAGCTGTTTCCCGTCTGCCTCGAAATTGCCACTGGCGATGGTTTTGATAACTTCCCAATCCTGAATATGCCGTTTGTTCTGGAAGTCCAGATAAGGCAGGGCCTTTTTCATGGCCGTGGAGTCAGAGAGATAGTAGTCGTGGCTGGGGCACTCGTTGAGGTATTCTGCCGGAGTTTGCAAAGCCATAATCTCATAGTGCAAAATAGCCTTTTGCGGCTCGCCAGCCAGGTTGGTGGCCTTTACGGCAAAGGCGTTCTTGTCGCTGGTGAACAGATGTTCAGGCAGGTCACTGTCAATCATCAGGCTGTTTTTGCTGACCAGCACGGAGGTACTGGCAGAGTGCGTCTCGCCCGTGATGTCGGTTACATCAACGGTGATTTTGTAGCGGTACAGCGGGTTGTAGCGTTGCGACTCCAAATCGGGCAGCGCGGTGAACTGGATGGGGAACTTACCGTCGGCGTCGGTCGTCACCTCGCCGGAGGCTATCTGCTGCGAGGGACTGCTGGGCGAATACCACCACCAGCGCCACCACGGGAAACTGGCCTCGCGCACGACATTGTACTTGACTGTGGCACCTTCCAACGCGTAACCGGCGTAGGCCTTCACGGTGCCGCTCACCTTCACCTCCTGGTCGATTTTGAACTGTTCCTTGGGCTGTTCCATCTTCACCTCAAATGTGGGGCGTTTGTACTCTTCCACCTGAATGTCGGCTGAACCATGTTTGCATTGGATATGGAAGGTGCCGTTCAATCCCGATGTGGGCAATACAAAGCTGCCGGAGAAGGAACCATATTCGTTGGTGGTTACAATAACCTTCTCAAGGTCCTGCCAATTGGCATCTTTCAAAATGACGTTCTCAATCTCAGCGATGGCCACATCCTTGCTGACCGTGCGGTAGTGGCCGGATTCGGAGGCTTCTTTCACCACAATACCTTTGTAATAAACGGTCTGACCCGGGCGGTAAATGGTGCGGTCGGTGAAAATGTAGGTGTGCACTTCATCCCGGCTCCCGGAATAGGGCTTCTCCATCCAAGCATTATCAATGAGAGTGAATTCCTCGCTACTCTTGCTTACTGCAACATGCAAGCGGCCGATTTCTTTGTCTGTAAATTTGTACTCGCAACGGCCGTTTTTATCGGTGGTGAGTTTATGATGGGAGAGTTGGTTCTTGTGTTGATAGTCGGAAAAGGTTTGTGCAGAGAAAGTTACTCCTTCAATGGGGCGTCCAGAGGAACGGTCGGTGGCGAAAAATTCGTACAACGTGCCGTTGGATCGGTAGTTGACTGCCAGATTGGAGATGCGTACTTTGGTATATGCGTATTCGCCTTTGTTATTGGTGACGATCGGCGCGTTGGAAGCCAGCAGTATGTATTGGCCTTGCTTTAAAGCGGGCATCAGGAAATGGCCGTTCTTTGTCCGGTAGTCTTTTTCATCGGGTGCGGCAAAACTGGTCTCATAGATGTCTTTTTTGGCAATCAGATCCTGATAGAAATGTTTGCTTCTCATCAACTGGGTATATTCAGCATCTGTGATGGGGATGATGCGGAAATAGATGTGCCGGCTGTTCTTGTAGTTGAAATTGATGAGGTTGGGCTTGCCAACCGGCATGATGTTGACCACGGAGAAACCGATGCTGGATTGTTGTATTTGATTGATCTCCACTTGAGAATTGCGTCCTTCAAGGGACTTGAGATCATCGTCTATGGCCTTTTGGAACCATTCAATGGCAGTTACGTAGTCGTTGGCATATTCCGGATGTGTGATTTTGTCGTAAGATCGGCCTCTGTCTTGATAATATTTTCCCAGCCGATATGCCACCATCTCGTGGCCCGTCCGGTTGTGATACTGTTGCTCCAGCTTCGATAGCGCTTTCAAAAGCGTTTCCGATGTGTTTTCCATGGTGCTGATGGAAGTCAGATACTCGTAACGTCGCAGCGTCACATCCAGCAGCGCGTGCGGGTCGATGTCGTGCAAGTGCAGCCGAGTGAGCTTTTGCATTATTATCAATGAAAGATACGAGAACGAATATTCGTCAGGAGAGGTGATGTTCATATTGGTGAACACTTCGTTGTCGGACCAGTATTTGCCGTTGTTTACATCAAAAGGCGTGGTTGGAATTGGCATCTCGCTGATACGGCGGTTCAGGAAATCCAGCGTGCGGAAGGCCAGAAGGTCGTATAGCGTAGGACGATACTCTTCAGCGTACACAGAGTCGAGCAGTGGAGCGTATTCCCGGATGGAGATTTGGATCAGGAGGTCCTCATCGCGTAGCGACTGTTGATAGTGGAATACAATCTGTTTCACTAATGTCTGGATGTCCCACAAATTGATATCGATGGGAATAGGACCCTCCACAGGTGTGCGGTCCAGAATGCGCCAGCGGTTCTCCTGGTAATAGTTGTTGAGAAACTGGGCCATACAACTGTGCCAGATGGCCAGGTTGGCAGGATCCCTCTGCTGTTGTTTTATCTGATTTGAAATTTCTTGATAGACAGTGTCATAACCATTATCAAGACGCATGAGTTGCTGCTCATATTTATCCAATAATGATTTGATCTCTTTCGGAGATTGCTGTGCTGATAGGTTCATAGTGAAGAGAATTATCCCGGAAAGAATAATGAATGTCTTTTTCATGATAAAAGAATATTACAATGAATATAACGGACTGAAGATGTCGCTTATTGTTTACCGCGTTGCTTCCATTCCTCCGCATATTGATAAAATTTTCGAGCCATTTCATGGTTGTGTCTGAGCTCCGCCTCGCGCGCGATGGCGATGTAGGACTCATAGACTCCTTCGCGCGAGCGCAAAATGCCGCGGTAATAGTCGTCATTGCAGTAGCCCGACGGCATGTTCGTGCAGAATTGCTCCAAAGCCAGAAATACTTCCAGAGCTTCAGCAGAATGATTGTTTTTTACCAAATTATCACCCACCTGATACAATTCTTCGTAGAGTTCCAAGGTGAAATCGGATACCGCCTTCTCCATTTCATCATTAAGTTCAGCTTGTGTGTATAGAAGATGAATGAGGTCAACACTCTCCTTATACGACTTCTGTGCGAGTTTGAGCCGGGCTTTCATGAGCAGGGCCTCCGGCTGGTATTTGTTGAATTGCAGTGCCCGATCCAAGTTGTACAGGGCGTTGCCCGTGTCGCGGAACGCCAGCTCTTCCTCCGCGCGTTGGTAGAAAATCTTGTCAACCCGCTCTTTTCGGGCAGACAGTATTTCCTCGGCACGATTGGATTTGTACTGTACTTTCTGAAAAGCAGCTTTGGCTTTGTAGTAGTCCAACTGCTGACAGGTGTGCAGCTTGGGCAGGTCACGTTGCTGGAAACGGGAGATTTCTTTGTGAATGTCTTGCAGGAACAGGTAATGGAGGCTGATGAGCTCGGGATCCTCAAAATTGAGACGCTCAATGCGCTCTTCCCAATGAAGGAAGGTGGACATCACGGAATCACAGGCAATCTGTGCCTGCGCGCCGCACATCATGCAGCAGCAGCCGATGAAAAGAAGGACTTTTCGCAAGGATTATTTCTGAATGAAGTCGTCAATGACAGCTTTGAGTTCCGCTTTCTCCATGGATCCTACCAATTTGGAGGGTTGTTTGGTGCGGCTGAAGAAAATGAACGTGGGAATGCTTTCTATGCCAAAAGCTTCACACACATCCGGTGAGCGGTCCACATCAATTGAGTAAACAATCAGTTTGCCTTTGTATTCTTTTGCCAATTCCTTGACAATGGGTTTCATTTGCATGCATGGACCGCACCATCCAGCATAGAAGTCCACCAGACAAGGTGTGTTTCCCTTGTATCCAAAACCTTTCGGATTGTCTATGTCACAAACCTTTTCGACGAACGTGGAAGATGTGAGAGCAATGACGTTGCCTGAGAGGTCCTCGCTGGCATTGCCGGTTGCGTCATTCGCATCCTGATCGGCGAAGTTGTAATTGTCGGATTCATTTCCCAGCTGTTCTTTTTGAGCAGAATCATCTAGTGTTTTGGTTTTATTGTGGCAGCTCCCGAAAAACAGCGGGAGTGCGATGGCTGTGATCAGCAGTATCTTTTTCATTATTGAAGGTTTTTACTTTTTTCGATGATAAGTTGTTTGAAAACACGGCCACGCTCTTCAAAATTCTTGAATTGGTCGTAGGAAGCTGCGGCGGGGGAGAGTAGGACGATGCGATTCTCTTCGGTCTTCTCAAAGGCGAAATCCACGATTTTGCGGAAGTCGTCTTCCAAAATATAAGCATCAGGCAGATTGCCCAGTGCTTCCCACTCGTTGAAAATGCGCTTGCCGGCAGGTCCGGTGAACGCGATGTTGGGCACAGGATTTGCGCGCAGGAAGTCGATGAGGATGCCGTACTCAATGCCGCGATCGTAGCCGCCGATGATGAGTGTATCGACCTTGCGCAGCGCGTTGACGGCCGCGATGGTGGCCTCTGGGATGGTGGAGATGCTGTCGTTGTAGAAGCTGATCTCGTGGAACTTGCCCACAAACTCGATGCGGTTGGGCAGTCCCTTGAAAGTGCGCAACCCTGCCATGATTTCGTCATGCGAAAGTCCCACCTGCCGGCAGATGGCAATGGCCGCCATGATGTTGTAGTAGTTGTGCGTTCCGGGCAGGTTCTGGTAATAGCGCAGGTCGTACTCATCTTCAATGTGCCCGTTCACTGCGAAGTGGATGACATGGTCGATGCAGCAGGCGTAAAGCCCGTTGTACGGCTTGGTGCCGAAAATGCAGCGCGTACGGTTGTAGTCAAAACGCTTCACCAGCTCCGGAATATGCTCGTCATCACCATTGTAAACGAAGAAATTCTCGTATTTTTGGAACTTGGTGATGTTCATCTTGGCAATCTGGTAGTTGTTGAATGAGTTGAAATGGTCGAGATGCTCCTGGTAGAGATTCAGCAGCACGGCGTAGTCGGGCGAACATTGCACAAACTCCAGCTGGTGGGCGGAAAGCTCAGCCACAACCAATGTTTTGTCCGTCATTTGCTCGATGATGTCGAAAAAGGGCACGCCGATATTGCCGGCCAACAGCACATCGCGACCGGCCTGGTGCAGAATGTGGTAGATGAGCGACGAAGTGGTGCTCTTGCCCTTGGTGCCCGTGACGCCAATCATCTGCTGATGGAAGGCTTCCAGAAACAGGTTGGTCTGCGAGGTGATGCGCTCGGTTTCAATCCAGTAGTTCACCTTGTTGAAACTGATGCCCGGGGTCTTGAAGATGAGATCGTAGTTGTTGAGGTTCTGGTCGTAGCCCTCGCCTGTGACAAACTTGATGTTGGGATCGTCAAACTCGTCGGTGCGCAGGTTCGCGTTGCCGTCGGCAATGGTGAGCGGCATGTCGGGAAAAAACCGGCGAATGAAGCGGTAGGTGGATATGCCCTCCTTGCCGAAGCCGAGAATGACAATCTTCTTGCCTTGTATTTTGTGTAGTATATAATCTGGAGCAGCCATGCTTGATAAGATTAAAGACTAGAGACTATTACTAATAGTTCAAGGCGGCAAAGGTACAAAAAAAGCCGTCACATCGTGACGGCTCTAAATGTAATTTGTTGTAAGATGAGCGGAAAACGGGGCTCGAACCCGCCACCTACAGCTTGGAAGGCTGTCGCTCTGCCAAATGAGCTACTTCCGCAATTGAGTGGGAGAGGAAGGATTCGAACCTCCGAAGGCTTAGCCAGCAGATTTACAGTCTGTCCCATTTGACCGCTCTGGAACTCTCCCATCATATTTCTTTGTGCCTTAGAGCCGATAGAGGGACTTGAACCCACGACCGGCTGATTACAAATCAGCTGCTCTACCAACTGAGCTATATCGGCACTGAATTTTTTTTTCAAAGAACTTGTCTCTGTTTTGAGGCTGCAAAAATAGTCTTTTTTTCATTTCATCCAATAGTTTAGGCATTATTTTTTGATTTTTTTAACCAAGATGCTAATTATCAATACGATATTTTTCCTTTGGAAGATGCTGAAACGCTTTGGAAAGGTTGTCCAAGGGCTGCTTCGGGTTGCTCTTGAGTGAAAATTCGTCAGGATGGCAGCAAATGTTGCCACAGGATGGGCGGTGCAGGCAGGGTCGGCCGTGTCTGAAAAATGCAAAAAAAATTGTGGTTGAAAAAAAAAGTGTATTTTTGCAACCTGTTTTAAAATTCATTATTATGTCAGAAATTTTAGAGAAAGTACAATCAATCATCGCTGAGAAACTCAGTGTTGACGCTGCAGATGTTACCCCTGAAAAGAGCTTTACCAACGACCTTGGCGCTGATTCTTTGGATACAGTAGAGCTGATTATGGAATTCGAAAACGTGTTTGGCATTAAGATCCCCGATGAAGAGACGGAAAAAATCATGACGGTCGGTGATGCAGTTGCCTACATTGAGAGCAAAGTAGCTTCCAAATAAAACACGACATATATATAAATATACCCTTGAGTTATGAAACTCAAACGAGTTGTCGTTACCGGTTTGGGTGCATTAACTCCAATCGGTAACGATGTCAATACTTACTGGGATTCCCTGTTGAAGGGTGTTTCCGGTGCTGATTTTATTACGCATTTCAATCCCGAGAAGTTCCAGACGAAGTTCGCCTGCGAGCTCAAGGGATTTAATGTATTGGATTACTTGCCCGGAAAGGAGGCTCAGCGCATGGATCCTTGCGCGCAGTATGCGATGATTACTGTGATGGAGGCGTTGCGCGACTCGGGCCTTGCCCTGGAAAGTGTTGACAAACGGCGCGTGGGTGTCATTTTTGGCACGGGTGTGGGCGGCTTCACCGCTATGATGGAGTCGGCTAACGCTTTCTTCACCAATGACTACACGCCAAGATTCAGCCCCTATCTTCTGCTGAAAGTGCTCGCCGACATGGTGACGGGCTATATATCCCTGAAATTTGGTCTTCGCGGTCCCGCGTACGTGACCAGCTCCGCTTGCGCTTCTGCCGGCAATGCCATCGGCGACGCGCTCCGGCTCATCCAGCTGGGCAAGGCTGACATTATCTTCACCGGCGGCACGGAAGCCAGCATCGTGGAGACCGCTATCGGCGGATTCAACTCCATGAGGGCACTCTCCACCCGCAATGACGACCCCAAACACGCGTCCCGTCCTTATGATGTGGATCGCGACGGCTTTGTGATGGGCGAAGGCTCGGCCACTCTCGTGCTGGAAGAACTGGAACATGCCCTCGCGCGCGGCGCGAAAATCTATGCAGAAGTGGCCGGCATCGGCATGTCAGCAGACGCCTACAACGCCACGGCTCCTAGCCCGAACGGCCTTGGTGCGGTGGAATCCATGACACAGGCTTTGGAGGATGCAGAGATGAAACCCGAGGACATTGACTATATCAACATGCACGGCACCTCCACGCCGCTGGGCGACCTCTCCGAGTGCCTCGCCATTCAGCAAGTGTTTGGCGAACATGCTGAAAAGATGGTTATGAACTCGACCAAATCCATGATTGGTCACCTTATGGGCGCGGGCGCAGCCGTGGAAAGCGTGGCTATCCTGCTCTCTATGCGCGACAGCCTGATCCACCCAACTATCAACGTGGAACATCTGGATCCTAAATTGCCCCAGAACTGGAATTACGCCCTCAATGGCCCTGTGCACCGCGAAGTGCGCGTGGGGCTCACCAACTCCTTCGGATTTGGCGGACACAATGCTACCCTCATCTATAAGAAGTTTGAAAAATAGCCATGGAACTGACCAACAAGGAGTTTCGTGCCTATTTTCGTAATGTTTTCGGTTTGCGCATCCGGCATGTGGACCTCTATAAGACCGCCCTTACCCATCGGTCTAGTTCCGAAAACAATGCTATTGTTGGCAAGGTGAACAACGAAAGGTTGGAGTACTTGGGCGATGCCATGCTGAGTGCAGTTACAGCGGATTTTCTTTTCCATAAATACCCCATGGAGTCCGAAGGTGTGCTTACCCGCATGCGCTCCAAGCTGGTCAACAGAGCCCGGCTCAACGCTTTGGCTGTGAAACTCGGCTTGCACGACATGATCAGAAAGGGCTGTAAGCTCAATGGCGACAGTGTGAACGGTAATGCTTTCGAGGCTGTGGTCGGGGCTATATATCTGGACCAAGGGTACAAGAAAACATACGACGTCGTCATCAACCATATCTTCCTGACCCATTTGGATATGGAAACCGTCTATGAAGAGGACGATGACTACAAGAGCCGCCTCCTGATTTGGGCGCAGAAAAACAAGCATAAAGTGCAGTTTAACACCAAGTCTGTCCCGGACGGTCGCGGACACATCTACCGGACGGTAGTGCTGCTGGATGGTGAGGAGCTGTCTGAAGGGCTTGGTTTCGCCGTGAAGAAATCAGAACAGGCAGGAGCGGAAAAAGCATTGGCTTTATGTGAAAATAAGTGATATCTGAATATGGCTAAAAATTTCATCAATGTTACACAGTTTACGTGGCAGGTAATTCTGAATCCGAATGCGCGAGAACATAAATGCAAGGATACTTGGCAGCAAATTGAGAAATTGTTGCAGGAAAAGAATGTACAATATGTCCTGCATTTGGCAGATGCCCGGCTGAAAGGCATTGAAACTGCCCGGCAGCTCTGTGTAGATGGTCATCGGCATCTCATGGTACTGGGTGGCGATGGCACCATCAATGAGGTTGTCAATGGCATCTGCGAGTCGGGTGTGGCACTGAACGAGGTGTATCTTGCCGTGATGCCGGTGGGACGAGGCAATGACTGGGCACGCACACATAACTTTTCCACGGAGATTGGCGAGAACATGGATATTTTCATCAAAGGCAATTTCATGCAGCACGATATCGGCGTGGTGAAGACGCTTCAGAATGGCGAAGAAATCGCGCACCGCTACTTCATTAACATTGCAGGTTTTGGCTTTGATGCAGAGGTGATTCATGATGTGACCCATAATAAGCCCCATTTTCTAGGTATCTCAGTCTATGTATTGGGTCTTCTGCGCTGTCTGTTTCGTTATAAGAGCCAGCAGGTGGATGTAAATGCGGGCGATTTTCGTTATCAGGACAAGTCTTTTCTTATGGTGGTTGGTATCTGCCAGTATAATGGCGGTGGTATGCGCCAAGTGCCCATGGCAGTGCCCGACGACCGTAAGTTGGATGTGGTAGTGGTGCCCAAAGTGCATGGTATCACAGTGGTGGCCAATGTCAAACAGATTTTTGAGGGTATGCACATCAATACCATCAAGGGTATCCGCACATGCCAAGCGGACAAGGTGGAGATCAAGTCAGACACTTTGCTCCGGAGCGAGGTGGAGGGTGAGTTGCTGACTACTGGCGACTATTGTGTGGAGCTGGTGCCGCAGGCATTGAACGTACTCACGAACCTATAGATCATATTTTCGGACATATTTTGGTTTTGCGTACCCTGGCGCCAAGTGCAGGGAGTCCAAATCATGTGCCAACTTCAATGAGAACAGTGTCGCCCCTTTTCGGTTCAGGTGTGTGTTGTTGTAAAAATAGGCCGTATCGCAGGATATTGGATCGTAGGTGTAGTCCATAATCGGTATTTGATATGGCTCTGTGATGGAATAAAACAGATTGTACATACCGTCAATGTCGTCAATCTTCTGTGTAGCCCCGACATAATAGGGCGCCATGACGAAGACTACCCGGATATCCTCTTCCTTGCATTCCTGCAAAAAGCGGTTGAGCTCCTGAATGGCAGATGGTATTCTGCTGTAGTGAAGCGTGTCGATTTTGGCCAGTCTGCTGCCATCCCAAGGTTTGTCAAAGTCGCAAAAACCCTTATACAACGTGTATCTCGGATCACAATAATAAACGGACCTGCCCTTGATAATATCCGTCACGTCTTTTTTGTAATGACTGTATCGCCAGCATGGAATAAAACAGTCGGCCCACGAAAAGCCGTCCACCTTGCGAATGTCATTCCACAATACGGGATCCTTGAGATAGGGCACGAATTGTAGGCGGTCGAAACCGTTGCTGGTGTCTAACGTACCCTGATATATTTCAAAAAGAATGAGTTTCGGCTTGGCGTTGTGTTTCCGCCGATAGGTGTGGTATTTGATGACTTGCGATTCCACCGCCCTGCCGTTCATGCCCAGATTGTAGCTGTTGATATGCAGGACACTGTCCAAAATGCGGGGATTGAACTGTACGTATGCTCTAGAACTTCCAATAATAAGCACGTCGCTTTGGATGCTGGAGCTGTAAATGTCATTCCAATTTCCAAAAGGGGAGGATTTCAGTTCCTTGAACTGGTGTGTAATCCAAATATCCGCTGACCATGCCAGTAGATACAGAATACTGAAAAACAATATGGTTCGTAGCAGGAATTTTTTCATTTAAAATTGGAAATAGATAAACGATTCGGCCCCCTCTTGAACGAGGAAAAGGATAACGATGATAATATAGTAAATAGAGAATTTAAGAATATGGGAATTAAGAAATTGAAGGTCAAGTCCATGCTCTCGTGTGCGTTGCAGCCATTCCACGATGAACATTCCAATAACTAGCAGTGCGGTGGTTAACAGTCCTTCGGTATAAGGGATACCCAAATGAGGAATAAGTATGATATATTGCCAAGCTTGTGCAATGGAGTCGGATCGGAAAATTATCCAACCGATGGTGGCCAGCATGAAGGTGAGCAGGATTTGTCCAGTTTCCTTCAGTGAAGGTATTACCTTGTTTTCAGCCATTTCATTCAGATATTTCCGGTTTTTTCCGGTCAGAATCAGCGGAAGGAACAGAATGGCGTGATAGGCGCCCCAGGCAATGAATGTCCAATTGGCCCCATGCCAGAATCCGCTTAACAGGAAAATAATAAAGGTGTTCCGGATAATTTTCCCTTTTGACACACGGCTCCCGCCGAGAGGGATATAGACGTAGTCGCGAAACCAGGTGGTCAGCGAAATGTGCCATCTGCGCCAAAACTCGGCGATGTCACGGCTGAAATAGGGATTCCGGAAGTTTCGCATCAACTTGATCCCGAATAATTTAGCGGTTCCGATAGCGATGTCGGAGTATCCTGAAAAATCTCCGTAAATCTGGATGGCAAACAAGATGGCGGCTATGATGAGGGTGGATCCGTTCTGATACTGGTAGTTTTCGAAAACCAGGTCCACATATACCGCGCAGGTGTCGGCCACCGCAACTTTTTTGAAAAGGCCCCAGAGAATCTGTCTCATGCCATCCACGCCTTGCGCATAGTCGAAGCTTCTGGGTTTCTCAAATTGTGGAAGCAGGTTGGTGGCTCGCTCGATAGGACCGGCCACTAGTTGCGGGAAGAAACTCACGAAGGCGAAGAACTGGATGATGTCGCGGGTGGGCTCCAGTTTTTTTCGGTAAACGTCAATGCTGTAGCTCAGGGCCTGGAAGGTGTAGAAGCTGATGCCGACCGGAAGGATGAGGTGCAGCAGCAGTTTGTCGCTGTTCCCATGAAGGAATACTCTTGCGAAAGAGTCGGCGAAGAAATCGTAGTATTTGAAAAGGGCCAGAATACCCAAGTTCAGCGCGATGTTCAGTATGTGGATGATTTTGGCAGTCTGTTGTTGCCGGTGCCGTTCGATCAGCAGGCCGCTTCCCCAGCTGCAGAAAGAAGTAAAGGCGATCAGGAGGAGAAAACGCCAGTCCCACCATCCGTAAAAGATATAGGATGCCACCACGACAAAGAGGTTCTGCCATTTCGCGTTCTTGTTGAACACGAACCAGTACAGCAGGAACACAATAGGCAAGAAGATGGCGAATTCCAGCGAATTGAACAGCATCAGATGGTGTTTTTAGCGTGCAAAAATAAGGAATATTTGTGTGTTTAGGGAGAGTGAAGTCAGTTTGTTGAAATAAAAAATCCCTTTCCGGTAGAAAAGGGATTTTGGTATAGTGTGATAATTGAATATCGAAGGAAGGAAGCGGGTTCTGAATAACGAATTATTTGGAACCTTTGTCTTTTTGGCCTGCGTGTCCGCGGAAAATACGGGTGGGAGCAAATTCGCCGAGTTTGTGGCCGACCATGTTTTCGGTAACATACACGGGGATGAATTTGTTGCCATTGTGAACAGCGATGGTAAGGCCTACGAAGTCAGGAGAAATCATAGAGGCGCGGGACCAGGTCTTGATGGTGGTCTTCTTGCCGGATTCCTGAGCGGCGATCACACGTTGTTCCAGTTTGTAATGTATATACGGACCTTTTTTTAATGAACGACTCATAATATTAAGCTTTTAGATTATTTCTTTCTTCTTTCGATGATATACTGGCTGGAATTCTTCTTCGGGTGTCTGGTCTTATAACCCTTAGCAGGAATACCCTTGCGAGAACGCGGGTGTCCGCCGGATGCACGACCTTCACCACCACCCATCGGGTGATCGACAGGATTCATAACCACACCACGGTTGCGAGGACGTCTGCCCAACCAGCGGGATCTACCGGCCTTACCGGAAACCTCGAGGCTGTGGTCGCCATTGGACACGATGCCGATGGTGGCCTTGCAGGCGCAGAGGATCATACGGGTTTCACCAGAAGGCATTCTGATGATGGCGTATTTACCTTCGCGGGACATGAGTTGTGCGTAGGAACCGGCACTACGGGCGATCTTGGCACCTTGGCCCGGACGCATCTCAATGTTGTGGATGATGGAACCGAAGGGGATTTCGCCAACAGGAAGGCAGTTGCCCAAGTCGGGGGACACGCCTGCGCCGCTGAGGATTTCCTGGCCCACCTTGATACCATGAGGAGCCACGATGTAGCGTTTCTCACCGTCTGCGTAGTAAACGAGGGCGATACGGGCCGAACGGTTCGGATCGTATTCAATCGTCTTCACGATAGCGGGAACGCCATCTTTCTCTCTTTTAAAATCAATCATACGGTACATCTGTTTGTGACCGCCTCCGCGGTACCGTACCGTCATTTTACCACTGTTGTTTCTTCCGCCTGTCCTGTGTTTCGGACACAACAAACTCTTTTCGGGTGTGTTGGTGGTAATGTCATCAAATGCGCTGATCACTTTGAAGCGCTGACCCGGCGTTACTGGTTTGTACTTTTTAAGTGCCATTGTTTTTTAGATATTACTGTAAAAATCAATTTTTTGATCCTTGTCCACGAACACGTAGGCCTTCTTGAAGTTGTTCTTCTGACCCGTGATGACGCCAGCCTTAGTATTGCGGTTCGTGACTTTACCGCGTTGGATCAAGGTATTTACGCGGACTACTTTAACACCATAAACGGCTTCGATTTCGCGTTTGATTTCAGGCTTGGTGGCCTCGCGGGTCACCATGAAACCGTAGCGGTTGTATTTCTCAGCCGTCTGCGTCATTTTTTCGCTGATGATGGGTTTTATAATGATACTCATTGTTTTTCTTTTTTAAGGTTTATAATTATTCGCCTAACATTTTCTCCAGCTCTTTGAGGCTGCTCTCGCAGAGGATGATATGGCCGGCGTTCAACACGTGGTAGGTGTTGGCGTTCTGGGCGCACATCACGTTGGTGCGTTGCAGGTTGCGTGCGGACAGGAACACGTTCTTGTTGCTTTCAGGCGTGATAAGAAGTGTCTTCTGACCGTCGAGCTTGAGGTTTTTCAGCATTTCGCTGTAAGCTTTGGTCTTGGGAGCCTCGAAGCTGAAGTCTTCCACCACCGTGATCTTACCATCTTTCTGCTTGTAGGTGAAAGCGGAGAAACGGGCAAGTCTCTTCACTTTCTTGTTCAGCTTGAAAGAGTAGTCTCTCGGGTGAGGTCCGAAAACGGTTGCACCGCCACGGATCGTGGGGCTCTTGATGCTACCGGCACGTGCGCCGCCAGTACCTTTCTGGCGTTTCAGCTTGCGGGTGCTACCGGAAACCGTGGAGCGTTCCAGCGTGTCGTGTGTGCCTTGTCTTTGGTTGGCCAAATATTGTTTCACGTCAAGCCAGATGGCGTGATCGTTGGGTTCCACATTGAAGATCTGATCATTCAGGGTAACCGTTCTTGCAGTTGAACTGCCGTCTATTTTATATACTGTTAGCTCCATCTTTCAACAATTAAATATGATCCGTTGGCTCCGGGTACTGAACCTTTAACTACTAATAAATTCTTTTCCTTGACAATCTTCAGAATCTGAAGGTTGATGACCTTGACCTTTGCGTTACCCATTTGGCCGGCCATGCGCATGCCCTTGAACACGCGGGAAGGGTAGGAGGAAGCACCCATTGAACCGGGAGCTCTCAGACGGTTGTGCTGGCCGTGCGTGGCATCGCCTACACCACCGAATCCGTGACGTTTCACAACGCCCTGGAAACCTTTACCCTTGGAAGTTCCGCTCACATCCACAAATTCGCCTTCCTCGAAGACGGTGACGTCCAGAACCTCACCGAAATTCTTCTTGTGTCCTTCCTCGAAACGGGTGAACTCATGTAAGATTTTCTTCGGCGTGGTGCCTGCCTTGGCGAAGTGGCCCTTCAAAGGCTTCGTCGTGTTTTTCTCTTTCTTTTCGTCGTAACCCAATTGGATTGCACTGTAGCCGTCTTTCTCGACGGTCTTGACTTGCGTAACCACGCAAGGACCAGCCTCTATCACTGTGCACGGCACGATCTTGCCGGAGGCATCGTAGATGCTAGTCATACCAATTTTTTTTCCTATTAATCCTGACATTTTAAATTGATTTATAAAAAATTTAGTGTCTTTTACGCATCGAACGTTAACCATCCTTTTGCGATAACTTTCTGTGTATTAAAAAGTTATCAACACTTTGCGGTTTAATTTTCGAGCCTGCAAATATACATTTTTTCTGATATCCAACATGTTGGAATATAATTTTTTGCAGAAAAAAATGGGGACGATGTGTATATCGTCCCCCATAGATGGTGTTTCCCGTCGGAATCTGGCTTACAGATTCGGGTATTTTTTCCGCACGTTGTCGGCCAAAAACTGAGCCACCAAAGTGGTCGGAATGTCGGAAACGTTGAGAACAAAGTCGTAGTTGCGTGCATCGTAACGAGATACACCCGCAAAGGTCTGGGTGTATGTCTCACGCGACTTGTCGGCTTCTTGAATGTTTTTCTTGGCCGTTTCCTCGTCCATGTTGTATTTCTGCATGATGCGTTTTACACGCGCTTCCTCATTGGCGATAAGGAATATTTTCAAAGCATTAGGGTTGTCCTTGAAGACGTGGAACCCGGAGCGCCCGATGATGATGCAGGACTCTTGCTCTGCAAGGTTGCGCAGGACCTGGGCTTCGGCAAGGTATATTTGGCGTGAAGTGATTTCGCGGTCCTCCAGAACGGCACCGCTCACCATGCCTCCCGTGCCGTATTGCTGGTAAAAGCGGCAGAAATCGCTCCACCAGCTGACTTTCTTGGCTTTGATGTTTTCGATTTCTTCCACGGTAAGGTTGAAATCCTCAGTCAGTTTGTTCAAGATGGCCTTGTTGTAAACTTTCAGGCCCAGCAGTTCGCCCAGCTTGCGGGCAATTTCCCCGCCTCCGGAGCCGAACTCACGGTTGATGGCGATGACGATTTTCGGGTTTTCCATATTGTGTTGATTCTAATGAGGCTGCAAAGGTAAGAAAAAAAAACCCTGAATTCTCCAAATTTCTCGTTGAATACTATTTTTTTACGATGTTGGACAATTTTATGGTGGTCACCGTGCCGTTGAACTCCTCAAGCACCATCTCTGTAATCAGGTTGTCGGACTTCCGATAGGTGATGATAATCTTGGAATAGCCCCTCGGCGCGGCTTTCTTCGCACTCAACGTCACGATCTTGTTGGCACCCTTCTCCACCACGGAGCTCTCGGCGTTGTTGTCGGTGGCAGCCTGTTTCCAATTGCCGTTGATGCAGTTCATCAGGGTGTTGCGCTGCGAGCGGATGGCGGCATTTTTATCGGTGTCCACCATCGACTTCTTACCGCGCATGTTCATGTTCACCGTCTTGCCGTCGATGATGAAATAGTCGCCAGCAGGCTTGGCGTAGCGCATCTCCATTTTGTCGGCGGAGAAGAGCTTGAACGTGCCTTCGGCCTCGAGGGTCTTGCCGGACGCTTTGATGAATTTGGATTCAGTGAAATGAGTCTCAACCTTCTGCGCAGAAACGGCAAAGGTCAACATTGCAAAGATGATGGTCAGTAATTTTTTCATTATTAGTATAAAAAGTTGTCTTGATAAAAATGGGCGGCAAAAGTATAATTTTTATTTTTCCACTCTACGCTTCAAGAATGGAATCTTCATCAGCCAACGGAAGATTAACGGTTGTAAAGTGTAGGTGATCAGGATGGTGGAGATCATGCCGATTAATGCGCACTCGCCGATAGAGACGATGGTCGGGTGCTTGGCGAACAACATCGCTCCCATCACGATAATCAACACCAGAGCCGAGAAGAAGATGGCTACCTTGTGGTACTCCAGCAATTTACTGCTCTCCTGAGTCTGCTTCTCAATCAACCCCTTCATGACAAAAATACTGTAGTCCACGCCAATACCGAATATGAAGGTGGAAATCACAATGTTGATCATGTTGAATGACAGACCGAGAATGGCCATCCAGCCTTGCACCACGTACCAGCTAAGGAACATGGGCATGAAGGCCAGAAGGGAAATCAAAATATCTCTGAATGAGAAAAGCAGCACTACAAACACAAAGATGGATGAGATGAGCAATGCCATGTTGAAGTCCTTGTGAATCAGGGAAATCATGCCGCCTGTGTAGTATAAGGGATCCACCACTACGGCGTGCGGTTTGGATGCTATGATGTCGCTGACTTCGACCGCTTTATCTTTGGATAATTGTGGTGCGCTGAAAATCAGATACTTGCCATCTGTCTCTTCGATGAAATTACAGAGCAGGCCATCGGGAATAACGCCGGACTCATATAGGTTCCCGGGTTCATACTCCGCTTCCACCATCGCCTGGAACGGAACGAAAATGTCGGGTGAGAGGCCGTTTTTCACCGCGGCGGCCTTCACGGCTGCCATGGCTTGCGCCACCTTCTCAGGAGTCCAATAGCGCTGCCAAGCGGCAATGCGACGCTCCTGCTCTGCCTGCGACTGGAACAACATGGATACAACAGGCGTGTAAGTGAACAGATCACCTGCCTTGCGCAACGAATCCAGAGTTTTGGAAATGACGACGTTGGCATCCAAAGCCTCATCCAGATCGGAAGCAGTTACGGCATAATATTTCTGTAAACCGCCATGATCGTTTTTCTCGGCATACAATTTTTGGGATTTTTTAAATGCCTCGCTCTCGAAACCGATATGCTTCAAATCATTGTCGAACTGCACCTTGCCGGAAAAGGTGAACCCTATCAGGATAACTACACACAATGCAATGATGATAAACGGGTTGCGGTCGTAAGGATAATTGTTGATTTTGTCTATCAACTTGAATGCCCTTTTGCTGTGCTTGGCATCTTTTACATTAAGGAAGTGAGGCAGGAAGACCAATGTGAAGAAGGTGCTGCCGAGGAGCGCGAAGGTGGCGAACAAGCTGAAGTCTTTCAACAATTCACTTTGAGTGAACATTAGACCGAGGAACGCCCCGATAGTAGTGAGACAGCCGAGGCAAACGGGAATGGCTTCATCCTTTAACATCTGCTCCACATCACCGACAAACCGTTGATGTACGATTACATGCAGACAATAGCTGAGCGCGACTCCCAAAATCACGGCGCCAATGCCTAGTGCCATCAATGACATTCCACCTTTGATCCAATACATGCAGGCCAACGCGAAGATTGTGCCGTAAACAATCGGCAGCACATTCTGCCATATAATATTGTAGCTTTTGAAACTGATACACAAATAGAGGAGAATCAACACCAAGGAGATTCCAATCGTGATGAAGATGTCGCGCTTCATGGTGCTGGCGTTGCCGACCGCCTCCACTGCGCCGCCATGCATGAGCACCTCCACATCCGGGTGCGCCCGATGGAATTGCTCTATACAATGGTTGAGATGGCTGACGAGTTTATGACTGGCTTGAGAATCAAAAGTCTGGAAATCAGGGGAGATAAAGATCAGTGCCACGGTGCTGTCGGCGCAGAACAGATGGCCGTCGATGAGGGTGAATCCCATGCCACCGGAGAGGTCGGGCATCAGGCATTCGCGCAAGCATAGCGGATCGGTGGAGACCAACTCGCTAGCCATGCCGGTCTCGTCGTTCATGATCATCTCGTAGTTGCGGGCCATCGTTTCGTCGGCGTGTGCGATGGCTGAGTCGAAACGGGCGTATAGGGTCGTGTCCACGAACGAGGGCACGTGCATCATGGCGTAATCGAGCGCGTTGAGCGCCATGTCGGGTTCCAAACGATAGAGTGTGTTGGCGATGCCTTCGTCATTGGTGAGTATGGAGTCCATCAGTTCATCCACGTAGCCTACCATCACCTCGGGCTCTGCACCTGTCATCTGCATGAAGAGTTTGTCCTTGACCTTGATATTGCCGAACACCAATCCGCACTCCGATTCGTCAGACTTCGGCAGAAGCTTGATTAAATCCTCTTCGAAGCGTGCCTTTGCTGCGAAGAAGGCAAAGATGACACTGCTTATTATCAAAAGTGAATATAAAAATACCTTGTGTTGGGTGAAAAATCGGTAAATTCTTACAAAAACCATATCAAATCTTTATGTTAAAATGCGATAGTTTCGGGCAAAAAGCTCATTTTTAAAACGGTGGCAAAAGTACCAAATATTTGTGTATCTTTGCCGCTTCGTATAAGGATAGTCTTGGTTATTGTTGGTTGTTGAAAAATAACAAATTGATTATCAGTTGAATAGGTAAGTCCTTATGCTGATTAATGTTTTTGCTCATACCCAGCTTGCTGGACGAGTTTGTGTAATTTTTAATAAAAATTGATGAGAACACAGATTCTAAGAAACAAATGTGCGCAATACAGAGCGCCGCAAATAGCAAAAGAAAAAGGGATTTACCCATATTATAAAGCGATAGAGACAGAGCAAAGTACGGTAGTGAAGATTGGGGGCAAGGATGTGCTGATGTTCAGCTCGAACAGCTACCTGGGTCTATCGAACGACCCGCGTCTGAAAGAGGCCGCCAAGGCTGCCATCGACAAATATGGCACCAGTTGCTCTGGTTCACGTTTCCTCAACGGTACCCTGGATATCCATGTGGAATTGGAAAACAAACTCGCCCAATTGGTGGGCAAGGATGATGCGTTGTGCTTCAGCACGGGCTTCCAAGTAAACTTGGGTGTCGTTTCCGCACTGTGCGGCCGCAACGACTACCTGCTGCTCGACCGTCTTGACCATGCCTCCATCATTGAGGGAAGTCGCTTGTCGTTTAGCAAGGTGCTGAAATACGACCATAATGACATGGATAGCCTGGAAAAATGCTTGCAACAATGCGAACCCGAATCCGTCAAGCTGATTGTGGCTGATGGTGTCTTTTCCATGGAGGGTGACATTGCCCCGCTGCCCGAAATGGTGGCTTTGGCTGAAAAGTATGATGCCGAGATTATGCTTGACGACGCTCATTCTTTAGGCGTTTTGGGACATCAAGGCAGAGGCACAGCCAATCATTTCGGTTTGACCGACAAAGTCGATCTTATCATGGGCACCTTCTCCAAGTCGTTCGGTTCCTTGGGCGGTTTCATCGCATCCGATGCCGACACCATCAACTATCTGAAGCACAATGCCCGGTCGTTGATTTTCAGCGCCAGCATGCCGCCTTCCAATGTGGCGGCGGTCAGCAAGGCTATCGATATCATGTTGGAGGAGCCGGATCGCATCCAGCATCTTTGGGATGTGAGCAACTACGCTCGCAATCAGTTCAAGGAGAGAGGTTTCGACACGGGCCGCAGCGAAACGCCTATCATTCCGCTGTTTGTGCGCAATTCGGAGAAGGCATTTTGGCTCTGCTCTCGCCTGTTGGAAGACGGTGTTTTCGTCACGCCAGTCATCGCGCCCGCTGTGCCCGAAAACGATGTGCTGATCCGTTTTGCCCTGATGGCCACGCACACCTACGAGCAGGTGGATGAGGCTATCGACAAAATCACAAAAGCGTTTAAGAAAGCTGAAGTCTTATAGTCATGATTGTTCTGATCACCGGTGTTTCATCGGGTTTCGGTTTGGAAACCGCACGATTGCTGTCGCAAGAAGGTCATATAATATATGGTACTGTGCGTCGTGATGTGGAACCGCTGCCTGGTGTGCATTACCTGAAGGTGGATGTCCGCGATCGCGAAGCTGTGAAAAATACGGTGAAACAGGTGGTTGAAAAAGAAGGACGCATTGACGTCTTGGTCAACAATGCCGGCATGGGCATTGGTGGACCTGTGGAGTTTGCCACTGAAGAAGAAATCCGGGAGCAGATGGATGCCAATTTTCTGGGGCTCGTGAATTTCGTGACCGCCGTGTTGCCCTATATGCGCAAGCAAGGTGAGGGTAAGATCATCGCGTTGAGTTCCATCGGTGGAGTGATGGGACTGCCGTTCCAAGGCTTCTATTCCGCCAGCAAGTTTGCTATCGAAGGCTATTGTGAAGCATTGCGTTTAGAAATCCAACAGTTTGGCTTGCAAGTTGTGGTTGTCCGTCCCGGCGATTTTTCCACAGGCTTCACGGCCAGTCGCAAAAAGACCATTAACACCGAAGCGGTGCAGGTTTACACGACCTACGCTGAATCGATGGGAAAGGTGGAACATGACGAGACCGGCGGGTTGAAACCGCAGGTTCTGGCTCGCAAGATCAGTAGCATCATCCGTAAGAATCATCCGCGTCATGGCTATGTGGTGGCCTCCTTCGAGCAGCGTCTCTCGGTGCTTCTCAAACGTATCCTGCCTGCCCGTTGGTTCGCGAAAATCCTTGGGGATTATTATAAATTGTAAATGATATGTTGTGGAGACGTTTCATGAAACGTCTCCACCTACCGTGTTTTATACATGGCGTTTATATGCCCTGCGCCGCATGAACGGATGGGTGGTATATTCCCCGAACAGCGACTGAACCTTGTAATTCTCTTCCAATTGCGGATTCATGATGATGGTATCGATGCCGCGTTTGATACAGTTTTCATGCAGGTATTTGAACATCAACATAGGAATTCCCCGTTGCTGGTATTCAGGCATCACGCCCATGATGAGTGCTTCCAACGTATCGTTTTTCTTCAAGGCTCTCAAGATATTGATAAAGCCGAAGGGGAAGAGCCGTCCGTTAGATTTTTTCACGGCTTTGGAGAGAGAAGGCACGCAGAAAAGGAAGCCTATGGGCTCGTCTTTGTCGTTGACGGCTACCGCCACAAAGTCTTTGTCCAAAATAGGCACGTAAGTCTTCAGATAGGCCGCAATCTGTTTGTCGGTCAACGGAGAGAATCCGTGCAGAGGAGCGAAAGCCTCATTGTACATGTGGAAAATCTCCATGCCATAGCGTTTGCACATGTCGTTCATGCTTTTCGGCTGAACCACGTGGACGTGGAATCGATCCTCAATCAAATTGGCCAGATCGAACATTTTGGGCATTGTCTTGCTCACCTCCAGCGTCCGCTGTGTCCAGTCCACCTCTTTGGTGAAACCGAGTTTTTCCAACATCGGACCGTAATAGGGATAGTTGTAGAGGCAGGTGAAGGGACTGAGGTGTTCGAAACCCTCAACCAGCAGACCTTCTTTGTCCATGTCGGTGAATCCCCAGGGACCTCGCATGTCGGTGCGTCCACGCTGGCGGCCCCATTCAGCGACCGTGTCAATCAGGGCTTTGAGAACTTCTTCGTCTTCAATGAAGTCGAGCCATCCGAAGCGCACTAAATGTTGCTCGTCATCGGCTTTGTGGTTGATGATGGCAGCCACGCGTCCCACAATTTCATTGCCAAGATAGGCTAAGAAACAGTCGGCTTCGCAGAAATCGTAGGCTCCGTTCTTCTTGGGGTTGAATGTGTCATACTCGTCGCCTTCCAACGCCGGTACCCAATTGTTACAATCTTTGTAAAGAGAAAGAGGAAAAGTCACAAACAGCTTCAGCTGCTTGCGACTTTCCACCTTGATGATATTGATGCTCATATTTTATGTTTTTTTAGGCGATAGGGAGTAGGGAAAAGGAAATAGAGAATAGAGTGAATAGTTATATTACTTCTTTCATAAACCTTAAACTCTAAACTCTAAACCATAAACTCTACACTTTAAACTGTAGCATGGGCGCTGATGTAGTCCATCACTTCTCCCACTGTCTCAAACTTCGGCGTTCCTTCGAACTTGAATCCGAACTTGTTCTCAACGGCAAGGCTGAGAAGCAGGATGGTGAGTGAATCGAGACCGACGTCGCGGACGAGTTGTGAGTCCTCAGTCACTGAGGAAAGATCCATGGAAGGTTTAATGAGGGTCAGAATGTCTTTCAATTCTTTAAAAATAGTTTCTCTTTCCATATCTTATTGATTACGTGAAACTTTCAAAGCTCCTGTACGCTTGAAGTCTTCCTTGCGCACGGTGATTTTGCTGATTTGGTGTGTGCTTGGCAGCGTGGCGTTGACCTTGCCGACGAGATCCTTGAAGTAGGCTTCCACCTCTTCCCACGGAGTTTGGCCAAATTCGTCAATGCGGGGCAGGATTTCGATGGCAATTACCTTGCGACCTTCCATTTCATCCTCTTTGACAAGGCAGTCGCGGAGCATAGGATCCTTGTAGAAGGGTTCCTCGATGCTTTCAGGACTGATATTTTCGCCATTGGAGAGGATGATGAGGTTCTTGATGCGGCCCACGATGTACATGTAGCCGTCTTCGTCGAAGCGGACGAGGTCGCCAGTCTTGACCCAGCCGTCGGGAGTGAGTGTCTCGGCGGTCTTTTCGGGTTCGCCGTAATAGCCGAGGAAGGTATTGTCGCCGCGGAACCAGAGTTCGCCATCGACAACCTTGGCTTCCTGTTCAGGATAGAGCTTGCCCACAGATGTCGGTTTTTCAATGACATCGATGTTGCCGGTGGTGAGGTTGGCGCCTTCGGTCATGCCGTAGCCGGCAAACAGGATGATGCCCATTGAATCAAATTCGCCGATGAGTTTCGGGGGCACGTTGGCTGCCCCGGCGATGAGGTAACGCAAGTTTCCACCGAGGAAGTTCTTGCCATACATCTTGATAAGACCCAGCAAGATTTCGCAAATGCCGGGCACTGCCACGATAATGGTAGGTTTGATGGCGGGAATTTTGCCGATAGTATCTTTGGTGTTTCCTGCAGAATACCAAGCTGCGCCTTTATAGAGCACAGACAGGGTGCTATAAATCAAACCGAAGACATGGCTGAGCGGCAGCACGCAAGCATAGCGGTGGCAGCCGAGTTGTTTGCCAGGGGCGTAGAGGCCGTTCAATGCGCCGCGCATCAATGCACGATGGGGAAGGATAGCGCCTTTGGGCGCACCTGTCGTACCGCCCGTGAAGAAGATGGCGGCGGGATCGTTCTTGTCAACGGTAGCTACTGGTGCAGTGGTCTCTGCGAGATCCGTGATGGCGATAACCTTGCACGGAGCTTCTTTCACAGATTCCATAAAGGCACTGCCAGTGGCCAAAACCTTCACGCCGAACTTCATGCAGCAGCCCACGATGGCTTGCGGAGGCAGCATTGACGGAAGGTTGATTGCCACATAACCTGCCGAGGTGACAGCTAGAAACATTTCGACGGCATTTGTGGTGATGTCGTCGAGAATGGCCACTTTGTCGCCTTTCTGCAGGCCGAAGCTGTTGAGGAGGGCGCGTTTGCGTGCGATTCTGTCGCAAACTTGGCTATAAGTATAAGTATTTACCGTGTCGGAAAGACAAGGCAGGTCAGACCATTTCTGCTCAATCCAGGTTACGAATTCGGGTAGAGTGGGGATGTACTTCACCTGCGCGAGCTCTTCGGCAGGAAGCATAGACGGAAAATAATTATTCTCTTGCATAGCTTTACAAATTTTGAGGTGCAAAGATATACAAAATCTTAATAGATGTTAATTTTATCAACTTTTTTAAATGTAACTTGTTGATAAATAGTATTTAAGCGTGTTCCTTGTTACGACGAATACAGAGGCAAAATAGCATGTTTAGGGTGCTCTTCCCAATTACTTTCTCACCTTCTTCACGAACTCCTCCACCTCCGGCACGCCGCCTTGATAGACGAGGTAGCCGTCGTAGGGCTCGCGCTTGGTGATTTCATCGTTGATGGGAGTGAGCATCAGCTTCCGCACGTCCTCGCGCTTTTGGCCGCTGTCCTTGGTGAGGCCGAGCGCCCAGCCGAGCTTGATGTAGGAGCTCTCCGCCAGCATGTTGTCGGCGGGGATGATGCCGCGCGCCATCATGTCGCGACCGGTGTCATACACGAACATGTGGGTGTAACCCCAAATCGTCTGCACGCTCATGTACTGGTGCACGCCGGCGTCCGTTGCTCTCTGGATGGCGTCGAACATACCCTTGTTCACGTGGCCCAAACCGGTGCCGTCCCACACGATGCCCTTGTATCCGTTGTCTATCAACGCATCCAATACATCGGGTTTCATGCCCGGGTAGTAGTAGAGGATGGCCACACGGTCATCGAAGGTCGGCACGATGCGGGTGACATTCGGGTCGTTCTTGGCGATGCTCTTCTTGTAGTCCTCGTAGTTGGTGATAACTTCCACCTGGCGGTGCTGCTCGCCTCTTCTACGGTGGTTATAGACCTCCTTGATGGGCTGTACGCCGTCTCTGCGGTTCACTGTGGCTAACGGCGTGTCGCCGATGGTGCGGAAGGTGGAACGGTAGGAGCTGTGCATCTTGCGCACGCGCGTGCCCCGGTGCAGGAAACCGTAGTCGTCGCTGGTGGGCCCGAACATGCAGACCATCACCTCGGCAATGTCGCCGTGACCAGCAGCGGTCATGGCGTGCATGAGGTTCAACGCCGCATCGGAACTTGGACGGTCGGAGGAACGTTGGGAGCCCACTAATACGACAGGCATGGGCAGGTTCTGGCACATGTAGGTCAACGCGGTGGCGGTGTGCGCCAGCGTATCCGTGCCGTGGCCAATCACGATGCCCTCAATGCCGGCCTTGATTTCGTCACCGATTTTATTGGCCAATGCTTTGTATTCCACCGGAGACATGTTCTCGGAGAATACAGCGAAGACCTTTTCGGTCTCCAAGTTGCAGATGTCGGCCAACTCAGGCACGGCGCCATACAACTCGCCGGGCGAGAAGGCGGGAATCACCGCACCTGTACGGTAGTCCAAACGCGAGGCGATGGTGCCGCCGGTGCCTAACAACTTCACATGCGGCAAGCCTGGCGTATAGGGGAATTCCTTCTCTGGAATCTTGAACACAGGCTGCGGGTCGCGCTCGCCCTTCATGTCCGTAATCGTCTCGATGTCGATACCGATGTTGTAGCCGGTGGCCACTTTCATCACGATGTGGATGTCGTCGGTGTTCTCGGCGCGGGGCAGAATCTTGCCCGAGAAGTGTCCGCGGGTGGTCTCCACTTCGGCCTTGTCCCACACATGGACATCATATTTTTTGAGCATCTCCAATGCCCGTCCTTTATATCCTTGGAATGTTACTTTATCGTTATTTTCCATAATTACAGTGAATAGGGGTCAGTGAACAGGGTTCGGTAAATTATTTGGTTGCTATTTCGGTGAATGCGGCATTGCCAGCGGCATGTTGGCGAGCGCAGCCGAGGAGATAATTGCGTTTGTCCTCGTCATTGGTACGTTTGCGTTGCGGTTTGAAAACCTCTGCCATAATGCCCATACCTTCTTCAATTTCCGCTTTGGTCATCTTCCTATAGCCTGTGAATTTCAACAACTCTTCAAAATCAGCCTTCGGATGCTCGAACATCAGCTTGAGCAGGTCGTAGGCGATGGCTTTGTCGAGGCCCTCTTTCTTCAGGAATGCGAACAGGTCGAAGATTCTGCAGGTGCAGAACGGTATCATGCCATACTGGCCGTGCAGATGTTTGAGTCGCTGGCCGAAGAAGGTGCCGAGATACTTGGGACAGTAGTCCAGCTCGGTGGAGATCTTCTTGATGAGCGGGAAGAAGTTGTGCGTGAAGATGTACTTGAAACAATCTTGCGGCACGCCCCATTCCACCATTTGAGCATAGCGGTCGGCAACAGCATCGGGAATGTTTTGGCGCAGTTCCTCGATGTAGTCGTTGGTCAACGGGATGGGCGCGGAGTCGGTGTCGGGATACATACGGTCGGCGCCGGGCAGCACGCGCTCGAAGATGGTGGTGCCGTCGGGCAGGACCTTGCGTGTTTCTTGCGGCACGCCGTCGAAGGCCATCAGGGCACGCTCCTCAATCACTTCCAGTGCGGTCTTCACATCGTCCTCCGGAGCCCAGAAGATGATCTGTGCGTCGTTGTCGCCGGCGTTGAGCACCTTGGCGGCTTTCTCGAACACGCTGCGGCTCACCACATCCTCCAAATCCTCGCTCGTGGCCATGTTCGGACGTTCGAGGCAGGCGATGACTTTCAATCTGTCGGCAAATTCGCTGTAGAACGGATGGCCGGGCTGGGTGAAGTGCGACAGCAGTCCGCCGAACTGCGGCAGGTTGACGGCATAGACCTTAGCACCGTTCTTGATAGCGTCGGTGATGGGATCGAAGTAGAAATGGAACTCCTTGGGGTTGAGTTCCGTATAGTTTATTTTCCAATTTTCTTTGCTGATGCGGGCTTTCAGTTGCTCGCGGATGGCAAGCAGTGCCCACTGGCGGAAGCACTCCACGTGAGTGACCTCCGGGATCCATTTGGTGTGGGACACGCCCTTCACCTCGATACGGGTGCCGCCCTTGCAGCTCACGTTCACGTCTTCGCGCCCCGCGCCGATGCCCGTGCGCACGCGACCCGTGCTGCGGTTCAGGAATCGGATGTAGTTGCAGGCCTCTTCCACCTCGTCCGGGTTCACCATCTCAGGATAAGTTACGGTCTCGATGAGCGGCATTCCCAGACGGTCGGTGCGATAGATGCGTGTGTGGCCGATGTCGGAGACCTCGCGGCAAGCATCCTCTTCCACGCTGAGCTGGATGAGGCGCACCTTCTTGTTCTTCAGTTGGATTTCACCGTCGATACCCAAAATGGCGGTACGCTGGAAACCCGTCGGGATGGAACCGTCGAGGTACTGTTTACGGGTGATGTGCACCTCGCCCACGATTTTCAGCTTGGAGGCGAGGGCTATTTCGAGTGCATACTGCAGCGCCTCGGGGTTGATGGGGAACGGCGGGGTGTCGTCCACCTCGTAGGTGCAGGCGGTGCGGTGTGCGATGCGATAGACAATGTTCTTGCGGGTCTTGAACTCCATGAGCGCGGTGCCGTCATACTCGCCCATCTCGGAGAGGGTGGGGCGCATGTGGCGCAGCAATTCAGCGTCGTATTGGTCGGGTTTCTGGAAGATGCCGGCAGGGCAGCGGCAGAAGAGCTTCTCCTTGGTGGCTAATTGCTGGTGGACCTCCAAGCCCGACATGAACCCGATGCGGTCGTAGTCGGCCTGGGTGGCCTGTTTGCGGTCAACATAGCCGATGGCCTTGCGGCTTTTCTCGTAATTTTCCTGAGGATTGATGGTTTGCATATTGTTTAGAGTTTACTATTTACCATTTACTAGCCCCCACACTGCGCGACTTCGTCGCTGGTGCTGTAGGTTGTCCCACCACGGCTGTTGCCTCGTGTGGTAGCCCCACACTGCGCGACTTCGTCGCTTGTGAGGGGTTAAGTGCACTTCGTGCGTTTTGTCTCTTCGAGACTGCTCAAAGAATAATCCCTGTTGTCTTGAGCCCATTTTGGGCGTCAAAAACAAGTCGCAAAGATAGTAAAAAATGTTTTCCCGTTTCTGGGATGATGATTTTTTTGAGCAGTTTTTTGCACCTCTATTTGACGATTCTCCACTCACCCGGCTGGAGTGAGCCCAGACTGAGGTCGCCGATTTGAACGCGGATGAGCCGTAAGGTCGGGAACCCTACTGCGGCGGTCATGTGCCGTACCTGCCGGTTCTTGCCTTCGGTAAGCGTGAGGCGAACCCAACTGGTAGGAATGTTGGCGCGATAGCGAATGGGCGGCACGCGCTCCCAGAGATTTTCGGGTGGCAAAGCTTTCTCTGCCTTGCAGGGGCGTGTACGGTAGCCTTTAATGACGACACCCTTACTCAGTTGATGCAAGGCTTCGTCGGTAATCTCGCCATCGACTTGGGCAAGATAGGTACGGGGATGGGCATTCTTCGGATCCAGCAGCCGCTTGATCAGCCGTCCGTCGTCCGTCAGCAACAAGGCGCCCTCACTGTCATGGTCCAAACGTCCGGCTGCATACACCTCGGGAGGAAAGCCGAATTCATCGAGGGCACGATGACCACCCTCGGGGGTGAATTGGCTCAGTACACCGTATGGTTTATTGAACAAGATTACCATGACCAGCTATTGATTGATATTAAAACACAAAAGTACACAAAATCCATAAACCATACATCCTTAGCATGGAGATTTGTATTTTTTTCTCATCGTCTTTTCTTCATTAAATATATTTATGTACATTTGCCTCTGTTTTTTGGATTAGTCAAATATGGATTATATAAAGATATGAAAATCAAGAGTTTCATAGTTTTTATTTTGGCCATAATGGCCGTGCCGTTGTCAGGACAGGTGGTTTCGCATCCGATTGAAGAGAACTGGGAGTCCGGCGATTTTTCTGCTCTATCATGGGAGCGCCCCGGCTCGCAGTATCGTTGGGAAATTACCAGCGAAGGCGCGCATAGCGGCAGATATTGTGCCCGAAGCGGCAACTACTACACGCTGAACACACAGTCGGTGATGCAGTTGGGTGTCTATCTGACGGAGAACGGGACTCTTTCGTATTTCCGCAAGGTTTTCTCGGCCGAAGGTAGCGGCGGGTTCCTCTTCTGGCTGGACGGGGAACTGCGCGACTCGCTGGCGGGATATGTGGAATGGAGCGAATTCCAATGCCCCATCAGTTCGGGTTACCATGTTCTGAAGTTTTGCTATACCAAGAACCAGACAAAAAGCAAAGGATCGGATTGCGTATGGATTGACGATATACATCTGCCCAAAGGCATCATAGCGCAGTTCAGTACGGATTCATGCGCGACACCGGGAAGACCGCATGCCTCGGTCAGCGGAAACGAAGTAACACTCTCGTGGGGTAGCGCCTATCATGCTGAAGAAATCTTGCTTTTGGATGATGTGGAAGGACATCCATACGGGGCAGTCAATTCACCCGGCACACTGGGATGGCACTATATCGATGGCGACAGAGCACCTACGGCTCCTTTCAGCGTTTTGAGTTTCCCCAATGTGGGCTCGCCTATGGCCTATGTTGTGTTGGACGACTATCTCCTCGCTGGGAATCAGTACAACACCATGGCACATTCGGGGCACCGGTTTTTCGGGAGTCCTTACCATCCGAATGTTACCAACGATGATTGGATTATAAGCCCTGAACTGGATTTCACCGAACCGTTCACCTTCTCTTTTTTCGCCCGTAGCTTCGCCGATCGGTTTCCGGACGAGAAATTTGTGGCGGCTTATTCGATGACGGATACGAATGCCAGCAGTTTCATTCCCTTGCATAGTGGCCCTGTGACGACAATTGCCGAGTGGAACGAATATTCTTTTATGGTGCCTGCAGCGGCCAAATATGTAGCAGTGCACTGCGTTTCGAACGACCAGTATGTGTTTTGTCTCGATGACCTCACCATACGAGGCTATAGGACGAGCGGGCATCCTTGTAATGTATATCGCGACGGGGTACTGATCGCCTCAGGGGTGACCGATTCGGTATATGTTGACAGTCTCGTAACCCCAGGAGAGCATTGTTATTCAATAACATACATCTGCGGTGGGGTAGAGTCGGAGCATTCCGAAACCGCATGCGTTCATGTCGATGCCTCACCGGCTTCTGTAGCCTTATCGGATGAAAGGGACTCTGTGGCATATGCGTTGCAGTACATGTGCAAAGATGTCAGCAACAGCCACATGGCCAACACGCTGGAGGAGATGTTGCGGTGGAACAAATACCCGACATACGAGGTTTACACCCAACTTTTGCAATATTTCCAGGACTCTTTTCCGAATCTTTGCAAGATAGACACCATCTTGGAGGATACGCCGCATCCCGATTTGCACCATTCCATCTTTGCCATTCACATCAGCAACACGCTGGGACAGACTACTACAAAGCCGGCCTTTCTCTATTCGTCCACAATGCACGGGTGGGAAACGGTGTGTTATTACATGGTGCTGCGTCTGGCTGACTATATTTTGAACAATGCGACAACCGATACTGCCGTTCAAAGACTGTTAGACAGCGTTGACCTGTACATCTGCCCGCTCGAAAACCCCGACGGCACCTATTATCTGACCAACGATCTGATCTTGAAAGATGGTATCCATTCCATCTATCACAATTATAACGATGTGCAGCTGAACCGCAATTATCCCTACCTGCCTGGGCTGGAGGGCTCGGCTGATATACAACCCGAGACGCAAGCTATCATCGACTGGGTCACGCCGATACATTTCGTGATGTCGGTCAACTTCCATTGCGGCGCCGAAATTGTGAACTATCCGTGGGATGCCTGGACGACCGCGCAGCGCTCCCATGCCGATGCCGACTGGTTCCGATACACGGGCCAGAACTACGCCTCGCTGTGTCAAGCGCAAGATACTGCCTATCTCTATGGCGATTACCGGGGCCGTTCGGTTATCGAAGGTGCCGACTGGAGCCCGCTTGTTGGCGGTCGGCAGGATTACATGACCTACTACCAACGTTGTCGTGAGGTGACCATAGAGATGAGCTACATACCGGTGATTACGGACACTTTGGTGTTGCCCACCTTCTGGGATAAGAACAAGGATGCTCTGCTGAGCTACGCGGTGGAATGCAGCTATGGTTTCTGGGGCACCGTTACCGATGCAACTACAGGAGAGCCAGTCGAAGCCATGGTAAAAGTGCTGAATCACGACCGTTTCCACTCCGAGGTTTATTCGCATTTGCCTTTGGGTGTTTATCATCGCCCGATTATGGCAGGCACCTACACGGTGGAAGTTTCTGCTCCCTGTTATCAAACGGCCACCTTCACGGTTACCACTCGGCCGGGTATGGGTGCGCGGTGCGATGTTGCCCTTCAGCCGCAGGTTGTCGCACCGGTTGCCTTCGACCAATACATTTTGCCTGGTATGCAGACGACCTTGGTCGCGTTGGCGCAAAACGAGGTGTATTGGTACGATTCCGACACCGCGTTGCAGGCCATCGCCGTGGGGGATTATTACACCACGCCGGTGCTTTTCGACACGACAACCTATTATTTGGAAGAGCATTATCAGGACGATACGCTCTTGTGCGTGAGTCCGCGTGTTGCTGTCACGGTGTATGTTCTCGGTAACACCTCTGTTTCCGAATACACTGCAGATTCCGAATTGAAGATTTACCCGAATCCTACAGGAGATTATTTGATGGTGGAAACCGGAATTGAGGCCACAAATACAGTAACGGTCTATGATGCCAGTGGAAAACAAGTGCTGACAAAGCAGGTTTCCGCTTCGTCGGTTTTGGATGTCACGACATTGAAGTCCGGGAGCTATTTCCTGCGGGTGGAGTATGCAGACGGACGTTGGCGCGGGGCAAAGTTCGTGAAGATGGGTGGCAAGTAATAGGGGAATTAAGACTGCCATATTTTTTTGTATCTTTGCCGCCTTATGAAACATATCCGAAATTTTTGCATTATAGCCCATATCGACCACGGCAAGAGCACGTTGGCCGACAGGCTTTTACAATATACTAAGACGGTGAATGACCGTGAGTTCCAGAATCAGGTGCTGGACGACATGGATTTGGAACGCGAGCGCGGCATTACCATCAAAAGCCACGCCATTCAGATGGAATATATGTATCAGGGTGAGAAATATATTCTCAATCTGATTGATACTCCGGGCCACGTGGATTTTTCCTACGAGGTGTCCCGCTCCATCGCTGCATGCGAGGGCGCACTCTTGCTGGTGGACGCCACCCAAGGTGTCCAAGCCCAGACTATTTCCAATCTTTATCAGGCTATTGATAACAATTTGGAAATCATTCCGGTGCTCAACAAGATGGATATGCCTGCTGCCATGCCTTTGGAGGTGAAAGACCAGATTGTGGATCTCATCGGCTGCGACGAGTCCGACATTATCGAGGCCTCCGGCAAGACTGGCCAGGGCGTGGAAGAAATTCTGCAAGCCATCATTGAACGTATTCCTGCGCCGGAGGGCGACCCTGAGGCCCCGCTGCAGGCACTCATTTTCGACTCTGTGTTCAACTCATTCCGTGGAATCATCGCTTATTTCCGCATTTTCAATGGAACCATCAAGACCCATGAAATGGTGAAGTTTGTCTCCACCAAGCGCGAATACGATGCGGACGAAATCGGCATTCTGAAGATGGACCGCGTGCCTAAGGACACCCTTTCTGCTGGTGATGTGGGCTATCTTATCACCGGCATCAAGACCTCTTCGGAGGTGAAAGTGGGCGATACCATCACGCACGTGGCGCGTCCGTGCGAAACGGCCATCGAAGGATTCCAAGAGGTGAAGCCCATGCTCTTCGCGGGTATCTATCCTACGGAGGCCGATCAGTATGAAGAACTCCGCGCCTCTTTGGAGAAACTGAAACTCAATGATGCTTCCCTTACCTTCGAACCCGAGTCTTCCGCTGCCCTTGGCTTCGGCTTCCGCTGCGGCTTCCTCGGATTGCTTCACATGGAAATTGTGGAGGAACGTCTCGACCGCGAATTTGACCAGGATGTGATTGCCACCGTGCCCAACGTTTCTTACAAGGTGATGACCACCAAGAAACAGTGGCTGGATGTCTATAATCCCTCTGGCATGCCCGCCCCCACGGAAATCGACCACGTGGAGGAACCCTATATCCGTGCCCAGATTATCTCTAAGGATGACTATATCGGCGCCATCATGAAGCTCTGTATCGACAAGCGAGGCTCGCTGGTGAACCAGATGTACGTAGCTGCCAATCGAATCGAGCTTACCTTCGACATGCCGCTGGGCGAGATTGTGTTCGACTTCTACGACAAACTGAAGAGCATCTCCAAAGGATATGCTTCGTTCGACTATCATATCACCGGCTTCAAACCGGCCCGTTTGGTAAAACTGGATATCCTCTTGAATGGTGATTCGGTGGATGCCTTGTCGGCCTTGATACATGCCGACAATGCTTATGCTTTCGGTCGCCGCATCTGCGAGAAGCTGAAAGAGTTGATTCCGCGCCAGCAGTTTGAAATCGCTATTCAGGCTGCCATTGGTTCCAAGATTATTGCCCGTGAGACGGTGAAGGCTGTGCGTAAGGATGTGACTGCCAAGTGCTACGGCGGCGATATCACCCGTAAACGCAAGCTGCTGGAGAAACAGAAACGCGGTAAGAAGCGTATGCGCCAGATTGGCAACGTGGAGGTTCCGCAATCGGCCTTCCTCGCAGTGCTCAAGCTTGATTAATTCTACCTCCCCCTTTACCCCTTGTACCGCAGTCACCCCTCATATTACTACCCCGGCCTACGGCCACCCCTTCTAAAATAGAAGGGGAATTATGCACCTCCTCCTTTACCTCCTTTACCACATTCACCTCCTTTACCCCCCCCTTACCTCCTTTACCCCCTTTCACCTCTTTCCATCTATGTCCTTCCTGTCAGATCTATCCAAAAGCATCGTGAGTTCCGGCATGCCCTTGCAGGAGACCGTGATTGTACTGCCCAACGAGCGCGCTCGCCGTATGCTGGTGAACCACATATCGGAGAATCTGAAACTGCCCGCTTTTCTTCCAGTCATTTATTCTATTGAGCATTTTATCGATATGCTCTCTCCGTTGCAGACCCTTGACAAGCTGACTCTGTTGGTGCGGCTGCGAGAGACTGTCAGCCAGATGGACCCGCCGCTGGAGTTGTCGTTCGACGAGATGTTGGCATGGGCTCCAGCCTATCTTTCCGATATTGATGAGATTGATATGCAACTGCAAGATGGTGAGTACGTGTTCAAAACGCTGGCTTTTGACAAGGAGTTTACCATTGCGATGGCACATGAGGACCAAAAGGAGAGCCTGCAAGAGAAGATGAGCTTTTATGCCCGTCTGGCAGAACTGTACACCCTTTTCCGGAATCAGTTGCGTCAGGAAGGAAAGGCATACGGCGGCCTCAAATACCGAGATTGCGCCGATCATATAGATGTGTATGCCAGGAAATTGAATTTCAAGCATTTTGTTTTTGCCGGTTTCCATGTCTTCACGCCGGCGGAGCTGACCGTGATACGCTATCTGAAAGAGCATTTCCATGTCAGTTTCTTCTTTGATATAGATCCGTTCTATTGCGATTTCAATCAGGACAACCGATTTACCACGGCCTATTTCTTGAAGAAAATTTGCTCTGGCTTGAATCTTCACATGGAGAGCCTGAAATACGTTAACCATCATTATGAGGAGACGCAGAAGTGCATTCAAATTGTAGGGATTTCCAAGGAGATGAACCAGATTTACTATGCGATTGATCAGATTAAGCGTATTCAACGTGAAGAGGGTAGTTTGGATAATACCGCCGTGGTGCTGGCCGACGAGCAGCTGTTGTTGCCATTCTTGTCGGCGTATGGCATGGAAGGAGTGAACGTTACCATGGGCTATCCGTTCAGAGCGACGCCTGCATACACTTTGCTGAATACACTGTTGGATTTGTACCAGTCCGCGTTGCGATACAGCCGTGGCGGGGAGATGCGCTTCCATCATCGGGATGTGGTCTCCTTGATGCGCAATCCTCTTGTCCGTCAGTGCCTGTTCCCAGACGAAGCATCGTATAAGGAAAAAATGGCTGATTTGGAGAACAACCAGCGAGCTCTCTATTCCCGCACCGATCTGCCTGCAGCGTATCTCCCCGATTTTACGACGGACACGAAAACTCTGCTGCCGGCATTGATAGCGTACGTGGAGCAAATGTTGGGCCATGTGGACAGCGATGGCCAAGGATATGCGCTCTTGTCCATGCTACTGGAAGCTCTGAAAACGGCGGATACCGCTCTGGAAAACATCCATCAAGAACCATCGTTTGCCCTGTCAACAGTGAAATATGCCATCGGTTTGCAGACCGATATCCTCTCTCTGCCTGTCAAAGGCGACCCGCTGAAAGGATTGCAGGTGATGGGATTGCTCGAAACCCGTACCTTGGACTTCAAGCATATCATCATGCTCTCTGTGAACGAAGGTGTTCTGCCGGCAGGCATCAGTTATAACACTTTGCTACCGTTTGAGATACGCTACGACAACGATTCGTTGCCTAATTATCTGTACAAAGATCAGGTATATGCTTATCACTTTTTCCGTCTGCTGCAACGGGCAGAGGATGTTGTTTTGGTGTACAACAACAACTCTGACACCTCGCTGATGGAGAAGAGCCGCTTTATCACGCAGTTGGAGTTCCTGAAGAAAGAGCATCATTTAGATAATATCCAGTTGGAGTATCCGCAGGTGAGTTTCCAGTTCAAGGCATCGGTGCCGGAGAATATTGTAGTGAAGAAAACCGATGAGATGATGGGCAAACTGAAGAAGATGAGTTTCTCGGCCACGGCTTTGAAACGTTACATCAACTGTCCATTGCAGTTTTATTATAGAAACCTCTGTGGCATTGAGCCTCGCCAGTCGTTCCAGGAAAGAATAGAGAGCAATATCATCGGCACGGTCGTCCATGCCCTGCTGGAATCCGTGTTTAATGAAATTAAAGAACAACCTGCCGATTTCAGGCAGATTATCGGCGATTTTCTGGACCATGCGGAAGAGAGAATTGCGCAGGAGATTCTGAACAACGAGGATATAAAACTGAATCTGAGCATGTACGATCTGACGCACGGCCGAATGTATTTGGCTACGCGCATGGTGTACAACAATGTGTGCAACTATCTGCAAAAAGCAGAGAAAGAGTTGGAGACCGGCCAAGTGAAGATTGTCGGAAATGAGGTGAAAGTCACGTGTGATTTACCTCTTGCCGATGGAAATACTGTTGGTCTTTATGGTATCTTGGATCGTCTTCAAATGTATCAGAACGAGGAAGAAACCTATCCAGTTGTAGTGGATTATAAAACGGGCAAGGTGGATGACACGTATCTGAAAGTGGCTTCGACGAACATGAAAGTGGTGGTGGAGGATGTCCGGTATGAAAAGCTGCTTCAACTTTTGTTCTATGCTTTGTTGTTGAAGCGAACAAAACAAGAGGACTTGGCTGCAATTGGCCGGGCACCGCAAGTGCAATGCGGTATCATGTGCATCAAAGATGCAAACAAGCCGGGCGCTTACCCTGATTATTGGTATCCTGCTTTGATAGAGGGTGGTGGAGAGCCGGAGGATTGTATCTCTGCTGAGGTTTTGGAGGCATTTCAATCCTCAATACAAGAATTGCTGGCGGAAATCCTGGACAAGGATAAGCCGTTCAACCAGACTGACGATGAATCCCATTGCGGTTATTGTGACTTCAAGCACATCTGCCGCCGCGCGTAGGTGATTAATCAAAATTCAATTTGTCGTGAGGTGCCGTGCTCTTATCCTCATTGCACCCCGACTCGTCGCCTGTGTAGGCAGATGGGATGGGGAAGTAGTAGCCAGTCTTGGCGGATTTGTTGGGGGAGGTGGCAATGGCGTAGTAAGGCAGTTTCGGGTCGCTATAGACTTTCTTCATGAAGAGGCCGAATACGGGCATAGCCGTGCGCGCGCCCTGTCCCAATGCGGTGCTTCGGAAGTGCGCGGAACGGTCCTCGCAGCCCACCCACACCCCGCAGGTGAGCAACGGCGTATAGCCCACAAACCAGCCGTCCGACTGATTGTCCGTGGTACCCGTCTTGCCGGCCACAGGGAAGTCCAGCTTATATTGGCTGCGGAGTCGGCCGCCAGTACCGTAATCCACCACACCTTGCATCAGACGAACAGTCTTGAAGGCTGTAATCTGGTCAATGGCTTCATTGGTCTTGGGCAACCTGTTGTAGATGACGTTGCCATCCTTGTCGCAGATGCGGGTGATGAAGATAGGCTCTACGTAAACACCTTGGTTGGGGAAACAGTTGATGGCACCTACCTGCTCGTACAGCGTGAGCTCGCACGCGCCGAGACAGATGGCAGGTACAGCCGGAATCTCGGAGGTCATGCCCATGTTGCGCACAAGGGAAATGACTGCCTCTGGACCATAGCGTTTCATCAGATAGGCAGACACTTGGTTGAGCGAGAAGGCCAAAGCTTCGCGCAAGGGCATCATCTCACCTTCGCGATGCGCGCCCGAGTTGCGTGGTGTCCAGGAACCTCCGGGAACTTCGATGGTCACGGGCACGTTGGGAACCATCGTGCACGGGTCGAATTCGCCGCTCTGCATGGCTACCGTATATACGTATGGTTTGAAGGTGGATCCCACCTGCCGCTGGGACAACTTGACGTGGTCAAATTGGAAATACTCGTAGTTCGTGCCACCTACGTAGGCCTTCACGTGTCCCGACTTGGCCTCCACGCACATCAAGCCGCACTGTAGGAACGACTTGTAATAGCGGATGGAGTCGAACGGGGTCATCACGGTATCTCTCATTCCCTGATAGGAGAACACCGTCATGGGCACCTTCTTGTTGAACTGGGCTTTGATCTGTTCATCGCTCAAACCGGCATCTTTGGCACGGTCATATCGTTCCGAAAGCTTGGCGGCATTCCACAAAATCCGGTTGGTTTGCTCCTCTGACAAATTGACGAAAGGAGCGTTTTTCACACCCTTGAAATGCTGGAAAAACAGCGGCTGCAGATAGTCGCAGACGTGCTCCTTGACTGCCTCCTCGGCGTATTGTTGCATACGGGAATCAATGGTGGTGTATATCTTGAGACCGTCACAATAGAGGTCGTAGTGGGAACCGTCTTTCTTGGGGTTGTTGGCACACCATTCTTTGAGCATCAGTCGAAGATACTCTCTGAAATAGGTGGCCTTGCCGGCGTAGTGTGCCTGCGACTTGAAGTTGGTCATGTCGATAGGCAGCGCCTTGATGGAGTCGAATTGAGCTTCGTTCAGGTAACCGTATTTTTTCATCTGGCCGAGAACCACGTTACGACGTTCCAGGGCGGCCTGATAGTGGCGTCGCGGACTGTATTTGGTGGGCGCTTTGAGCATGCCGACCAACAGGGCAGCCTCCTCGGTGTTGATTTCCGATGGACTCTTGTCGAAATAGGTGCGTGCCGCCGATTTGATGCCGACAGCTTGGTTGCCGAAATCCACGGTATTGAAATACATGGCCAAAATCTCATCTTTGGAGTATTTGCGTTCCAGCTTGGTGGCGACCACCCACTCCTTGAATTTGATGAATACCAGCTTGACTTTGTTCATCTTCTGACCGCGCGGGAACAGGTTTTTGGCCAGCTGTTGGGTGATGGTGCTACCGCCGCCCTTGTGGTGGAAGGTAAGCACACCGCCCGCCACGCGGAACAGAGCACGCATGTCCACTCCCGAGTGCTTGTAGAAACGGGAGTCCTCCGTGGCAATCAGCGCGTCCTTCAGCGGTTGCGACAGGTCACCGTATTTGCAGTTGGAGCGGTTCTCCAGATAATAGGTGCCCAAAAGCTCGCCGTCCTCTGAAATGACTTCAGTGGCCAGGTTGGCGGAGGGGTTCTCCAACTCCGTAAATGATGGCATATATCCAATCCATCCTAGGGATATGAGGATAAAAAGCAGTAAAAGTATGCCTAGGAAACCGAAATAGGCTGTCCAAAATGGCTTGACCCATGCAGGGCGGTTGTTGTCCTTGGTGGAGTCGTTTTGCTTCTTTTTAGATTGGCTGTTGTACATAGTTTGGTTTTTTCAGTTACAATTAATGTGCAGTGGTGGAGGTGCCGTTGCCAGAAGTGGTCACGGTGGCATCGGTATAGTATCCGTGCCAGTTGGTGCCTCCGCTGATGGTCGGTGAGGTGTAGTAGGTGTATGTGCCGCTTTGGATGGCAGGCGTGGTGATGAAAAGACCGGATACACCTCTGGTACCGATGCTCTCAAAGCCGTTGCTGCCGTTGTTGACGGTGGGCATCTTGTAAGTAACAATTTCCGTGCCACTGCTGTTTTTGACGCATACGCCGTTCTGTGCAATGGTTTGAGCAGTGCTGCTTCCGCCTCCGCCGCCAGGACCAGGCCATCCGCCTCCGCCAGAACTGCCGAGAGTCAAGTACTTTTGTCCAGTGAGAGTAGGCGTGCCCTCTATGGAACCCATATTGCCGCCAAGGGCAATGAGAGTGGCGTTATTGATGTACAGTTTTCCGCCGTGGTCGCTGTTATCATCAATGGCGCATTCGCTGCCGCGAGCGATGATGACCCCGCCGTAGAAACGCAGGCTGGTGCCGTTGCAGTCAACGGCATCGTTTCCGCGCGAGTAGGCCCATATATGTCCTCCGTTGATGCCAATGAAAGAAGCGGCATTGATGGCGTCGTCGTATGCATTGGCCTCTACATAACCACCGTTGATGAAAAGAGAATCCTTGCTTTCAAGAGCTTCGCCAGTGGGGTCTCCGGAGGTCTGAGAGCAGTAACTCTGCAAATGCCCGCTGTTGATGGTGATGCTGCCTTCGATTTTAAACCCTTTGGGCAAACCTTTCCAATAATCGGTGCTGCTTCCGCCAGGCCATCCGCCGCCGCCACCGGAGGATGCGTTCACAGGCGCGCCGCTAGTAGTGACGTAAACCACAAGCAGACTGTCAGCCGCGCCAACTTCGCCAAAGGTCATGGTGCCGTCGGCTACGATACCACGACCGCCTTTGCCCGAGCTGGAACCATTGAAACTGCCTGCCGTGAATATGATGTTGCCGTCTGCCTTTAGACAAGCGGACGCAAAACCGTCGGTGCAGGAGGTGCCCGTTCCCATGGTGGTGAAGCCTATTGCGTTGGTGGAAGCAATGACATGACCGCCCGTTTGTACGTAATTGCCATCGCAGCTGATGCCGCGTCCGGCTGCCGTGGCCGTGATGTCACCGCCCGAAATGGTGATATCTCCGTTAGCTTTCATACAAGCAGAAGCATAACTGTCGTAGGTGGTGCCGCTAACCAGATACTTGGCGCAGGAACCTAAAGAGGTCAGGTTGAGCTTGCCGCCGGAAATGACGATGTTGCTGTCACAACTGATGGCCTTGCTCCCGGCATTGGTTGCAGGGCAGGTGATGGTGACCAAACCGCCCGTGACGAACAGGCTCTTGTCGGCCTTGATGCCAGTGCAGTAGGAAAGGTCAACCCCTGAGGTGGTGGTCTCGCTGACGAGCGTGCCCGTGGAGTTGATGGTGAGCTCGCCGCCGTTGATGTAGGTGCTCCTGCCGCTCTTCAATCCCTTGCTCTGGTCACCGCTGTTGTTAATGGTGATATGGCCGCCGTTGATGGTGATGGTACTGTCGCACTTCATTCCCTTTTTGTCATCTTCAGGGACGTTGATTGTGATAGTTCCATCATAAACCTCGATAAAACCGGTGTCCCCGTCAACGCCGTCACCGGAAGCGGCGATGTTCAGGGTGCCGCCGTTCATCACAAAGTAGTCGCAATGGATGCCGTCGGCGGCAGCAGAAGCCACGACAATGTTGCCACTGTTAATCTGCACGTAATCGTCGCTGTGGATGCCATTGCGCTTGTAACCGTTCACGGTCAACGTGCCGTTGCCATAAAAAATCAGCTCGCTCTTGCTTTGCAAGGCCGCCTTCTTTGGGTTAGCTGTCCCGTCATTCAGGAAGTTTTGCGCGCCGTCGGCCAAAATGACATTGGTTTTCTTATCTACAAGAATATCAATGGCCGGGCCCTCGCTGTTGGTGAGCGAAAGGCCTTCCAAGGAAAGAGTGAAACGCTTGTTGGGCGTGATGTACAGATACCCTTCCGAAGAGCTGCCCGACAGGTGATAGACAATGTCCTGCACGGTTGAGGTGACCGTCACCGTAACTTTAGCTCCATCGTTTGTGATATTCACACCATTGTTGGCGTAAGGATTGATGATATTGACGTTATTTCCGTTCCAGGTGATGTAGATTTCATCGCCCAGCAGACTCTCGTTGCTGAAGGTGATGCTGTCCACTACACTCACTGGGAAGGTAAGGTAGCTGTTGCCTAAATTGAAGATGGATTGACTGCCCTGAAAATGGATGCTGTCAATCTCGGAGACGGATTTTTCAAAGATGACACTGCTGCCGTTGTACAGATGCAGAATTTCCTGCGCATGCAGGGACATGACGAATGTCAAAAACAGGATGGCGGAAACGGTTCTTTTCATGATTTACTGATTTTGAAGGTTTTACCATCCACTTTGAGGAGATACAAGCCTTTGGGAAGCTTGCTGATATTGATTGTCTCTTCTTGTTTGCATACGCCTGACATAAGCAACCTGCCGTCAATGGAGAAAAGCTGATAGAAGCAGTCGCTGTTCCGATCATTGCTGATGCGAATAAAAGTGGTTGCCGGGTTAGGATAGATGCGGATATGGTCGCTTTCAATGGTCTCCACGGATGTTGATCCGGAGAACAGCACTTTCCGGATATCAGAGAGCGGGAAAGAGAACGGGGTGTCGTTCCCGTCGTCCACCATGAGATACCCGTTGTCAAAATAAATCTTGCCCGCCTCGCTGACGGAAAAAGTTTGGGAGCTGGAATTGATAAGCTGCACTTCCACATTCACCTGTGCCGAGCAGAGGAGAGTACTTGTTAGAAGGAGTAGTCCGAAGATTGTTTTTTTTATCATTTCAAAAAAAATCTAATGCAGGAAATTATTGGGTGAAAATCCTCCAATTAAAAACCGCCTGCAAATATAGTAAAAAAAGATAATGGAAAAGATTCATGAATATTGTGATAGCGACATGGAAAAAACAAAACAGGAATGCATTGAAAATACCCAAAAACTCCGAAATTAACCCTATTTTCTATCATTTAACACATTAATACAATTGAATATCAATAAATTACATTTACTAAAAAATGTTAAATTTGCGGTCGTAATTATTGTAAGTATCGCTTATGAAAATTTTATTTGCTATTGACACTTATTTCACTACCAATAATGGCACCAGTATCTCGGCGCAACGGTTTGCAGACGAGCTGCGCAAGCGCGGCCATGAGGTGCGCATTATGACTGCCAGTGAGCCCAGAGAAGGCGTGTATGGTTTGCCCGAGTTGAACTTTTTCATCTTCAATGGGATGATTCACAAGCAGGGATTCCAATATGCGAAGTGCGATAAGAAAGTCATTCGCGAAGCAGTGGAGTGGGCAGACGTTGTCCATTGTTTTTTCCCCTTCTTTTTGGAAACAAGGACCAAGAAAATTGCCGATTTGCTCGGCAAGCCGGCCACGGCAGCCTTCCATGTCCAACCCCAGAACATTTCTTCCCAGTTTGGACTTGGAAAATCAGAATGGGTTAATAATATGATTTTCAGGATACTCAGGAAAGCCGTGTATGACCATTTTGGTCATATTCATGCGCCTTCAAAGTTTATGGCTGAGGAGATCCAGAACCGCGGTTACAGGGCCAAAATCCATGCCATCTCCAATGGCATCCAATCGGACTTTACTTGGTATAAGGTGTCCAAAAAACCTGAATATGAAGGCAAAATCCTGATTGCTATGGTTGGGCGACTTTCTGCCGAGAAACGTCAGGATATCATCATCAACGCTCTCCAATACTCTAAATATGGCGACCGAATCCAATTGGTCTTTGCTGGAAAGGGACCGAAATACAAACAATACTATCGTTTGGGCAGTAAATTGAAGAATCCGCCCATTTTCACTTACCTTCCCAAAGAGGATTTGAAAAACATGCTGGGACAATGTGACCTGTACGTTCACGCATCGGACATGGAGTCAGAAGCCATTTCCTGCATTGAGGCATTCGCCACTGGCTTAGTGCCCGTCATCGCCAACAGCGACCTTTCTGCTACAAGGCAATTTGCCCTTGACGGGCGCAGCCTCTTCAAAGCCGGTGATCCCAAGGATTTGGCGCGTGCCATCGACTATTGGTTGGACAACCCCGAGGAAAAGGCGAAAATGGAAAAGTTATATTCCGAGTCAGCAAAACAATATGACATCAACCATTCCATCGACTTGTTTGAGGAAATGTTGCAGGAGGCCATTGCAGATTCCCAAAAGAATCGCCAATAACATAAAGGCTGTCACAATGTGACAGCCTTTACTTTACCGGATGACCGTAAGCGAACCGTGGAAATCCACCGTACGTACTTGTCCCTGATAATGGAATGAGTAGAAATAGACTCCATCAGACAGATTGTCAGCTGAAAAGCCTTGATTTTCATTATATATCACACCGTCACGAACGTAGGTCTGGTAGTTTTTGCAATCGAAGACTTTCTTTCCCCATCGGTCGAAGATGACAAGGTGGTTGGGACGCTCTTCATCCATATTGATGATGGCAAACACATCGTTTATGCCGTCGCCGTTGGGCGTGATGACATTCGGAAACTCCAAATCCGCCTCAATGTAAACAGAATGAGATACCGAAGCTTCACATTCATATATTTGCAATGAAAGGGTTACCAAGAATTCTCCCCAAGTTCGATAGGTGTGCTCAAAATCGTAGTCGGACGAGTTCTCGCTATTATCGTCCCCGGAGTTCCAGCTCCAGTGATACGTTTCCCCTTCAAGCGTTGAAATGTCAGTGTTGTTGTGGAAGACGATTAGGCCACCCTCTGAGAGAAGCATTTTTTCAGGTTCTGGTGTGAACTCAAGTTGTGGCACTGGTGTCACAAATAGATGGAGTTCAACCGTACTGTCACACTGCCACTGGTTTGTAAGATGCTGGTAATGAATAGTGTTTCCGTATGTTTCAGTCTCAGATGAGGAAATGTTAAAGTTATAGAGTGTGTAGTTGTCTCCTTGACATACGCTATCGGTAATAAGTGTGTGGCTTGTCGGATTTACATACAGGGTCATATATACGATGCTATCGGCATCGCTGTGCGCGGCGAACACTGCGGAATCACTTCCAGCAGTAGTGAAAACACGACCATTCCAAGTGAAGGGCAGTGCATTATCGCAAATGGTACTGTCAACGTTTGTGCTGACGTTGGACCAAACGAATAGGTCAACGATAACGGTGCTGTCACATCCGTGTTGGTTGGCAAGTGTAATTTCATCAATACCAGCTTCCTCAAATACCAGTCCCGATATGGAATATGGAAGTTGGTTTTGAACGATGGTGTCGAAAATATAGGTGGTGTCGCGGGCGATAATGATATTCGCGGCTGCAAAGTTGTTGAGCGTGTCGCATTCACCTTGTTGTTCGCCGTTTTGTGCTACGCCGAAGCCACCATCGTTCACTGCGACCACTAAGTCTGCAAGGCTCCGATGGGCGCAAATGACCTCCTGAGGCAAGGAGAGACTGTAGTGCGTGCAGCTATCGACAGGCAAAGCGGTTGATACTGTCTCCACCCAGAGCACCGTATCGCGGTATTCATTCTCATAGACGGTGATTTCATAAGGTGCATTCAGGACATTTTCACCTTCATTGCAATAGGAGATGTCGATTGTCACGCTGTCAGGATAATAGTTGATTGTAGCACTTCCAGTGACGGCGACATCGGGCACGATGGTGAAGGGCTTTCCAAAACGATCAATGGAGGTGCCCTGTTGCAGGAAGTTGTTGAAAGGTTGGCTCCATGCGGACGGATTGTAGCGGTCAGGAAGCATTGTCGCGTTGTTGAACTGCCAAAGTGGGATGCTGCCGTCATCGTTTACATTGGTGTTATTGTAGGCATATTGGTTCCAGATGTGCCGCGCCGGCGCCCATGGGTTGCCATTGGACTTGAAGTAGTACAGATAACCGAAATCGGTAGGAGAGGATGCACCACCCACCACAATTTCCGCTTCGCCGTCCAAGTCCACATCCGCGATGACTGGATATTCGATACCGGTAGCACTGCAACAAGCGATTGTGGCAAGATTGTATGGCGCAGAAACTGCCGCATGTGTCAGGTGGTGAACCAAACTGCCGTTAATGATGCGCAGGTTGTATAAGTCACGGTAAACCAATTCTGCATAGCCGTCTTGGTTGAAGTCGAAAAGGGTAAGCCCCGTTGATCCGGAATTGTCGGAGTGCGGCATAGTCCAGAAGACGTCCATCTCATGGGTAGGATTGGCAGCATTGTATTTCAGTGCGTAAATCAGGTCATTGTTGCCTGTCCCGTGTCCTGCAGCAGTGCCTACGATGAAGCAAAGCTCTGGGGCACCGTCACGGTCAATGTCGCCGATTTGCGGCACTCCGAACTTGGTACTGTTGGGTATCTTCTTAGAGCAGATAATCTCGCCCGTGCTGGCATCCCACACGTAGAGGTACAACACGTGGTTGTTTTGATCCACATTCATGGTCACAACGTCCAACTTTCCATCAAGGTTGATGTCCACGGTAAAGGTGTTTCCGTCAGTGAAAGGAATTACGGAGTTGTCAGCCATTCGCATATTTGTAGAATCCACCTGTTTTGCCACCTCCATCTTGTTTCTGGCAAAATCGGTTCTGCTCTGCAGCATGACATGATATATGGTGTTGCCCGCCGCAAGGTCCAAGTCAAAGTCGCCTGTCAGGTCCGCTGCCACGGATTGGTAGGTGTGGACACTGTTGTCCCAATTGCGGCGCGCGTGGCCGGTATTGCCGTCTGCCTTGCACAGAAGCACACCTGTTGCGGCATCGTATATTTCGCTGCCGATGAATACTTCGCTCCATCCGTCATGATTGAAGTCGGCAAATGATATTGCAGGCAACGGGATTGACTCATCGTTGTGGCTGGTGAAAGGCTGGTCGGAACGCCACAACTGCGTGCCGCTGTGATCGTAGGCGTACAAGTGTCGGTCGGCAGCAAAGAGCACCATAATGGGTTGATAGACGTTGGGCGTGATTTGCACTTTCCCCAAAGCAAGGCTGTTCCAGATATAGGTGGCTGCCACAGGGAATACCATCTCCAGTCTGCCGTCGGCCATGTACACACCGACACTGCTGAATGTGCTCCCATATGTGGCTTGCGGGATCAGAATCTCGGGCTCGCTATCGTCGTCAAAGTCGCCGATAATGGGTACGGAAACCGTTATTGCATTGCTGAAAGTGGAGACAGCACTTTGGCGGATAGACCATACGTTGGCTGCAGGTGGGAATACGCATTCAGCACTATCTACATTGTCCGGATAGGGTTCCATCAGGATAAAGATATACGCGCGACTAATGGTGTCATTGCAGTTCACAGCGTAGAATATGGAGTCAATGCCAATGAACCCCATCGCCGGTTGGTAGTTTACAATGGTGCCCTGTACGGATGCACTGCCATGAGACGGACCAAACACGATTTCGGGTACGGCATCAGTGCAGCTGAGGGTGTCGTTAGCCAATGGATAGATGTCTATGCCGAGATTCATCGGAATGGTGATATAATCGTCCACTGTATTCCGCGGAATCACAGTGACGACGATGGATGTGTCGGCGCTACAAGGATTTCCGCTATACGTTCCTGTGACGTAGTAAGTGGTTGTCCGTTCAGGGAAGGCGTATGTAGTATCTGTGTGGTCGGAGGAAAGGTCCATTGAGGGTGTCCATAAGTAATAATCTGCTCCCGAGGCCCACAATTCTGCTGTGTCTCTGGTACGGATGGTGACATCTGAACACACCGTAAGGCGAGGTCTGAAAATCTCCACCTGAAGGGTGATGAGCGTGTCCACACCAATAGTTACGGTGTCCGATTCTTCGAAGGGTATCCCGTACCACTCAAAAGGAAGATCGCTTTCGCAAACGATTGTGTCATATGTGAGCTCAAGCGCAGGAGTCCACGTAAGAACCATGTGTACTACACTGTCGCAATTGTAAATGTTGGTAAAGGTTGCCTCCTGGGTTCCGAAATCGTTGAAGACGATGCCATTCCATGTAAACGGAAGCAGTGCATATTGCGTGGAGTCGTAGAGGGTGGTGTCTGAAACCGGCTTCACCCATAAATTCAAATTCAACAAGCTGTCGCAACCGTTGGCTGCAACTAATATGGTGTCATAGGAGTAATGACCTGGGGTGGAGATGTCAAGATAGTCGAACGGTGCCAGGGTGTAGGGCGTTTCCGACTGGCAAACCTCTACTGAAAGCGTGTCTAGAATAAGAGGATGGACGTAACCGTGTATTTCGGTCATTACCATTTCTGTCAAAATATCGATGCTCCATCCATCTCCTACATTTATCCAGTTGGATGAGAAGTGGAATGTGACACAGTTGCTTTCGATGACAAGGTCTGGATTATGAGTAGAATAGGTTATGGCAGACACAAGAAGGGATGGATCGGCTATCGCGCCAGCATAGATAAACAAAGTGTCGCCGGCGATAACATCTAACGAGTTGAAGTGTAGCCTTAATGCGCCCTGTCCTGTGCAACAGAACGTTTGGGTTATCTGTTCGTTATTGCTATAGTTGCCATATTCGCCTCCGCTATCGAAGAAGCGTGCTCCTTCGCCACTTTGCAACAGGAGGGTCCTGCCGTTCATGTTTACGGTGTGGTGGATGGCACCGTATAAGTTCTCGCAGCGGCCTGGATTGGAGAGAGATATGTATAAAACTGTGTCATGAGTCAGATTAGGGATAGAAAGTTGGGACACTTGTGTGCTGCTCAAGATGGTATCGCTTTGCAAAAGTTCCTCTTGGGTCGGAGAAGAGTACCAGTTCAGGTAATACGGCGGAGTGAGCGTTGAATTTGCCATCAAGAAGATGTCGCTGTCGTAGCATACGGTTCCGCCATAGGTGTGGATGTTAGGGGTTGCATCAGGCTCTACGCCGTAAATCTGTACATGAGTGGTGTCGATGATGTAGTTGTATGCACAACGATCGTCCGCGGCATCTGTAACCCAGAAGATGTTATCTCCCCAGATGGGGAAAGTTTGGTGAAGGGTGTCCCCGGCGAGGGTTGTGAGGTCCAGTTCTCCAGACTGAGGCGCCCCGACATGGTGGAAGGTGTAGTGTAAATTACCATTACCATGAGCTACTAACGACAGTTCTATCTCACTGCCTGCACAAAGAGTGGTGTCACTCAGAATCTCCACGGTGGGGGCGTGAAGCACCTCAATATACACACTGTCAGTGAATGCGGTCTGGCAGCCTGTATTGGTGATGTCCAAGGTGTACCAGCCGCTTTCGCTGCCGTAGGGAAGATAGATGGTGTTCTCACGCTCGTCGCTTTCGAAGTTGTTAGGTCCTGACCAGTGGTAAGTGACGGATTGCGTGAATGGAAGTGCCGCAAGGAAGGCGCTGTCACCCTCGCAGTGCCCATTTCCCGGTGCATAGCCGCTCTCCCATGCCAACGCACTTTGACTGAGCGAGGTTACTACCATATTGATGGAGAAACTGTTTTGGCATGAATCTACGGCCATTACAGATACTTGTTGTCCTTCTGAAAGAGGAATGTCGTAAAAGTTGCCGTCCAAGCTTGTCCCGAGGAGGGTCCCTTCCAAGTCTGCATGATCATACAAATAATACTGGTATGGCTGCGTGCCGTTGAAGGCGTGGGTGAGTACGTTCCCTGTACTGGTATAAGCATCGCAGATGACCGCATATCCCATGTTGAAATCTATATAAATCGGCTCATAGGTGATGGTGTCGTAATGATATATGGTTTCATTCATACAACTAGGCCTTGAAGATGCCATGACAACATAGGTTCCTGGAATTGTGAACACGATTTGGTTGTTAGAGTAATACCAACCACTGGTGGGTCCGCTTACCACAGAAAAGGAAGGTGTGGTATAATAATACGTTTCAATAGGCTCGTCGTTGCTGACATTGACATCAATGCGGTATTCATTGACCATCACTTCCGCATAGGGCGTGACAAAGTACCGGTCACAAACCTGTACGCCCGGAAATTGTGGTTCTACACTAAAAAAAGCATGTCGTTCACGAATATCGCTATACGAATAAGTATAAGTGAGCGTGTCGGTACCACAGTCGGAAGTAACGGTAAAGACATAGCGTCCTGTTGGAATGCTGGGATTGTAGGGCCAATTGGGCATGTGGATCCAAAAGTGCCATTCCTGGTCGGACATGGAAAAATCAACCTGGAAATAGTGGATTGAAGTATCTTCCATGACCACATCCCATTGGTCATCCAATTCGTGGTATGTGGCGGTAAAATTATAACGATCGTACTGAGGACTATCAATCAGTCTCACAACAGCATTCTTGCGAAAACGATAAAAATCTACACCTTTCTCTCTTAACAAAATATAGTGATCACTATAACAACCATAATTGTCTTTTTCAAATTCCCATGTGTAAGGTACATCTCCTTCAAGAGTGTCCACTGTGAATTGGTAATTCCGGTAAAACGATTCCAGTACACAGCCATGGGCATCTGTCAGAACAATATGTACCAGCATGGATGTGTCAGTGAGGGTAGGATTGGTAAACGAACAGGATAGCTGGTTAAAGGATGATTTTTCATCGTGAGCAAGTACTCGTTCGTCATTTGCAGTATAAACATCTAGTGATAGAGGTGGGGTAAAGTTGAAAGAATTGATAGAAGTTGTGTTGGTGCCAGGTTCATAACCATAAGTATATGATGTATATCCATTGCAGCTATAAGCTGAAATGAAATACCTTTGTGTGATTACCCCCGAAAGGTAGTGCACAGCACAAGTGTCGGCCTCCGTGACTATAGTCTCGAGTTGTTCAGGAGATTCTTGATACTGATAGCTGTTTCCGCTGTAATAATTGTCATCAATAGAAGGATCGTGAATGCCATATTTAACAGTGTAGAGACCCGAACAACTGTTCCAAAGTTGAAACGTGATGGTGTCGCCGTACATGTCACAATAGCGGTCAATGTTGTTTATGGTATCCATAAAGGAAACATGCCATCCATTCCTATAAAATGCACCTCCACTAATACTATACCAACGTGTGGTATCCTGACCTGGGTTGATAAAACGGTATTTCACCAATGTGTCCAAATAGGGTAAGTCATAGTTATGATTGTTATCTTCAATCCAATAATTATAATATCTAAATTGATATGCAAAAACCGAATCATTCATGTTCGTATTATAACACTGTCGGTAATGTAAGAAAGTATAATAACGAAAGACCTGTAAAGGAACGTTGGAGGTTAAACGGATGCTATATCCGCAGGAGTCGCTCGCGACAAGGGTATAGTCACCGGCTGCCAGGCTGTCAAAGGTATAGAAATCCATGTAGTCAGCAAAGGATGAATCGGTGCCGTTATGTTCGCGCTGGTAGTAGTAGCGGTCACGCACTAATTGGTTGTTTTCATCGTAAATTTGCACGTGATAGGGGAATTTACCATAGCGGAGTTTCAGCTGAAGACGGCCAATGTCAGCACATTCAAAGGCGTGGCGTATGCCGCACCTCTCTCTCCCGTAATAATCATTGTCTCCGGCAATGCCAGACAACATGGATGCTTCAAAGTGGTTGTAATGTGTGGGAACAACAATGTTGCAGATGATGGTGTCCACCAATTCGAATGTGGTGTCGCCGTTATTGATTACAGGCACATAACCTACCACGCCGAAGCAATAGGTTCCGGCACTCAATTGTATGTTGTTCAAAGAGTCGTATCGGGTGTTGGTGCCCGCCGTCTGGTTACGATATTGGAATTCTACATTGAAAAAAGGATGAACCGTTATGTCAACGGCATGGTGGGTGCTCGGATCTATCACCACTTCATTGCCTGTAGCGTCCCATAACGTGATGATTGCCTGCGAGTCATCGAAGCAGTTGCCAGCAAAAGTTTCAACATGAATATCGTATGGGAATGGCAAATCCTGTCCCCATGCTTCTTGGCCTAGCAGGGCTAAAAAGCAGCAAATAAAAAATAGTAATAGTTTTTTCATGAGAATGATAAAAAATCAGCCCCAAAGATACGAAAAATTTAAAAAATCAATTATTTTTAATTTTTTTTGCAAAATTATTCAAAATGATAACCTTTTCATTCTTGGGTAAAATATGTTGCGGAAATCATCATTTTTGGGGATGTAGATTAATTCAGAAAACCTCATTTTTGCACAGTGTTAAGAATAGATAAGAATTAATATAGAATATGGATGATCAAACCTTTAGACTCGTTGATATGCCGACCGGTTCGCAATGTGTGATTGTGAAGCTGAGCGGTCACGGCGGCTTCCGGCACCGGCTGATGGAACTGGGATTCGTGCGCGGCGAGAAGGTGCGCGTCATCAAGAACGCCCCGCTGCACGATCCTATCGAGTACGAAATTATGCAGAGCCATGTCTCTTTGCGCCGAATTGAGGCACAACATATTGAGGTAGTGCCTCTGACAGAGGATATTGCGGATAATTACAACTTCAACGGAACCATCACAGAGGAAACTACCCGAATCTTGGGCGAGCGCGGCAAAACCATCTCCGTGGCTTTGGTGGGGAACCCCAACTGTGGCAAAACCTCCTTCTTCAACCACGCCACCGGCATGCGCGAGAAGGTGGGCAACTATAGCGGTGTTACGGTAGATTCCAAAATCGGAGTTTTCAAATACAAGGATTATACGATCCAGATTGCCGATCTGCCCGGCACCTATTCCCTTACCGAATATACTCCTGAGGAGCTTTACGTGCGCGAGTACGTCTTCAATAACCACCCTGATGTGGTGCTTAACATCGTGGATGCCTCCAATTTGGAACGCAATCTTTTTCTCACCACCCAGCTCATCGACATGAACTTGCCGATGGTGATGGCGCTCAATATGTTTGATGAACTGGAACATAATCACGACAAGTTGGATGTGGAGATGCTGAGCCGGTTGCTGGGCTGCCCTATTGTTCCCACAGTATCATCAAAAGGTACTGGCATTCAGGATGTGATGAAAAACATTGTGGATGTCTATGAGAATATGGAACAGAATACCAAACATATCCACATTAACTATGGTGCTGATATTGAGAAGAGTATAGAGATTCTGAAGGGAATTATCAAGAAAGATGCGGTGGTTGACAGCGAATATCCAGCCCGTTATGTGGCCATCAAGTTGCTGGAGAATGACCAGACTACGCTGAAGGCGGTGGAAGAACATGTTGAGTTTGAGGAGTTGAAAAAAGTAGCTGCCGAGCAGCGTGCTCTGTTGGAGAAGAGCTACCGTGAGGAGGCTGCCACGGTGATTTCCGGCGCCAAATACGGTTTTGTGCGGGGCGCTTTGGCAGAAACCTATACGGTTGGCAAAGATCGTAGCAAGCAGAAAGCTTACACTATTGACAACATTTTGACCCACAAATGGTTGGGTTTCCCTATCCTGATTTTCTTCCTGTTCTTCATGTTCCTGATGACGTTCATCTTAGGTGCCTATCCGCAGGAATGGCTGGAGATGTTTTTCGGATGGTTGGGCGGCCTCGTATCGCGCGTAATGCCAGATGGCATGCTCAAAGATTTGATTGTGGATGGCATCATCGCGGGTGTGGGCGGCGTCTGTTCGTTCCTGCCTAACATCCTGATACTCTTCTTCTTCATTTCCATATTGGAAGATACAGGTTACATGGCTCGCGCGGCTTTTCTCATGGACAAGCTGATGCACAAGATGGGCTTGCATGGCAAGTCGTTCATTCCCTACATCATCGGATTCGGGTGCAGCGTGCCGGCCATCATGGCTACACGGACATTAGAGAATAAGAAAGACAGAATCCTTACCATCATCACGGTGCCGTTCATGTCATGTTCGGCACGGTTGCCCGTGTATCTTTTGCTGATTTCCGCCATCTTCACCACCACCCATGGTATGTTCGTCTCGGGCGTGTACAAGGGCTTGATTCTCACCAGTATCTATCTGATTGGCATCCTTTTCGCCATCCTTACCTCGTTGCTGATGAAGAAGATTGCTTTCAAAGACAATTCCGACCAGTTTGTGATGGAGCTGCCGCCGTACCGACTGCCCACGTTCCGCAACGCCATGGTGCACATGTGGGATAAGAGCGTGCAGTACCTCAAGAAGATGGGTACGGTGATTTTGGTGGCCACCGTCATCATCTGGGCGCTGGAATACTTCCCGCAACATAGTCCGCAAATTGATCGCTACACTGCGCAGATTGAGCAGATTTCGGCAGATACGGAGATGGACGAGGCAGTGAAAGCCGAACAAATCAAGCAGTTGGAATTTGACCGCTCCGTGGTGCAAACCGAAAATTCCTATATCGGTCGAGTGGGGCAGGCGATTGCGCCGGTTTTCAGACCGCTCGGCTTTGACTGGAAGATGGGTGTATCGCTGCTCACGGGGCTGGCCGCAAAGGAGATTGTGGTCTCCTCTATGGGTGTGCTCTATCACGCGGACACGGATGCTGACGAGCATTCCTCCGCGTTGCAGGCCAGCATTCAGGCGCAGACGTGGACCTCCGGAGAACTGAAAGGGCAAAAGGTCTTTACCCCGTTGGTGGCATACGCCTTCATGATTTTCATTCTGCTCTATGTTCCTTGTGTAGCGGCAGTTACAGCCGTTTATAAGGAGGCTGGCGGAAAATGGGCTGCGTTTACTGTGCTGTTCAACACGCTCGTCGCTTGGATTATGGCATTTTTGGTTTATCAGATAGGAATGTTATTTTAAATACTTTAAATATGTCTCACGAACATCAACATGAACATCAGCATACGCATGATCATGAGCATCATCATGGTCATCATCACCACGACCACAGCCATGTCATCACCACACTGAACAGGGCGTTTATTATCGGCATTGCGCTGAACATCGCGTATGTGCTGGCGGAGGCCATCTTCGGGCTCTGCTATCACTCTTTGGGCTTACTTTCCGATGCGGGCCACAATCTCAGCGACGTGGTCAGTCTGGTATTGGCCCTGCTTGCGTTCAAACTGTCCGGCTCGTTGGCCAACCGAAAATATACGTATGGTTACAAGAAGAGCACGATTCTGATTTCTTTACTGAATGCTTTGATTTTGGGCGTGGCGGTGATTTTCATTATCGTGGAGAGTGTGCGCAAGCTGATTACCCCGCAGGAGGTGCAGGGCCAAATAATCTCCATTGTGGCGGCTATCGGTGTGGTAATCAATGGATTTACGGCCTGGCTGTTTATGAAAGACCAGAAGAAGGATTTGAATGTCAAGGGCGCGTACCTGCACATGTTGGCGGATGCTTTGGTGTCAGTGGGCGTGGTGGTGTCCGGCATCATCATCTATTTCACAGGCTGGTACATCATCGACCCGCTGATTGGCCTGGTGGTGGCGGTCGTGATCATCGTGGCATCTTGGGAATTGTTGCACGACAGCGTGCGTTTGGCCTTGGACGGCGTGCCCGCCCAGCTGGACTTTGACCATGTGAAAGAGGCCATGATGGGGCAGGAGGGTGTACGCGAGGTGCATCATCTGCACATCTGGGCGCTGAGCACCACGGAGAATGCCATGACCGCTCACGTGGTAGTGGACAACCTGTCGGAAATGGAACATTTGAAAGGAGAATTGAAAGGCAAGCTGGCCGAGATGGGCATCATCCATGCCACCTTGGAGTTTGAGACGCCCGATTCGGAATGTTCGGGAGAATGCAAGTGATTATGGCACAGAAAATAATCGTATTGGTAATCGTGTCCGCCGCCGTTTTGTATGCGGTGGTGATGATAGTAAGGCGCATCCGTCGCCGCCACGACCATCCGTGCGGTTGCGATGGCTGTCCAGGGTGCGGAGACTCGTGTGCGGGGTGCAAATATAAGAAACCGATTCAGTAGAGACGCGCCATGGCGCGTCTCTACCATATATTATAACTGCCAATCAATAGGAGTCTTCCCCATCTGACGCAATAGCTCATTAGCTTTGGAGAAGTGTTTGCAGCCGAAGAAACCCCGGTGTGCGGAGAGCGGGGAGGGGTGCGCGGCGGTGAGCACGTAATGCTTGCTTTGGTCAATCAGCGCGCGCTTGTTGATGGCAAAGTTGCCCCACAATAGGAACACAAGACCTTTTTTCTGCTCCGACAGCCGCTGGATGGCACAGTCGGTGAACTGCTCCCAGCCGTGGCCCTGGTGCGAGCCCGCCGCGTGCTCGCGCACGGTGAGCGTCGCGTTCAGCAGCAACACACCCTGCTTCGTCCACTTCTGCAAGTTCCCGCTGCGCGGCGTGACAAACCCCACATCGTCGCTCAACTCCTTGAAGATGTTGATTAGCGACTTCGGGAAAGGAACACCGTCCTGCACCGAGAAGCACAGCCCGTGCGCCTGCCCGTACTCGTGATACGGATCTTGCCCGATAATGACCACTTTCACGTCATCAAACGGCGTGCTGTCGAAGGCGTTGAAGATGCAGTTGCCGGGCGGAAAGATGCGGTAATGCTTCTTTTCTTCCACCAAGAAATCCTTCAGCGCGCTGAAATAGGGCGCCTGGAACTGGTCCCAGAGCACGCGCTTCCAGGATTCTTCGATTTTAGGGCTGATGTTTGCCATGTCGATTAGTGTTTGAAATGACGCACGCCCGTGAACACCATGGCGATGCCCAGCTCGTTGCAGGCCTTGATGGAGTCTTCGTCGCGCACGGAGCCGCCAGGTTGGATGATGGCGGACACGCCGTATTGCGCGGCCATCTTCACCACATCGTCAAAGGGGAAGAACGCATCGGAGGCGAGACAGAGCCTTGCGGTCACGCCCTTTTCCTTGGCTTCCTCGAACGCGATATGGGCGGCGCCCACGCGGTTCATCTGTCCCGCGCCAATGCCCACAATCTTGCCGTCCTTGGCCACCGTGATGGCGTTGGAACGCACGTGCTTGCATATCTTCATCGCCAAGAACATGTCCTGAAGCTCTGCATCTGTGGGCTTTTTCTCCGTCACCACGTTCAGCTCGTAGTCTTCGGTGGACTTGTTGTCGATGGTCTGCTCCAGCATGCCGCCGCGCACGCTGATGAACATCTTGTCGTCGCCGTTCTCCATGCTCGGGTCGAAGGTCATGAGGCGGATGTTCTTTTTGGTGGCAAGATGCTCAAAGGCTTCTTTCGTGAAGCTCGGGGCGAGGATGATTTCCAGGAAGACGGGCTTCATAGCTTCTGCCGTGGCCAAGTCTATTTCGCGGTTGGAGGCCACGATGCCGCCGAAGATGGAAACGGGATCGGCTTCGTAGGCGCGCTGCCAAGCTTCCAAGGCGTTGGCACCCAGTCCCACCCCGCAGGGGTTCTTGTGCTTCACGGCCACCATGGCGGGCTCTTGGAACTCTTTCAGAATCTGCAAGGTGGCATCTGCATCTTGTATGTTGTTGTATGACAATTCTTTGCCATGAAGTTGTTCGGCCCAGGCGATGGAATAGCCCTGCTTCTTGCCAGCATAGAAGGTAGCGTTTTGGTGCGGGTTCTCGCCGTAGCGCAGGCTCTGCTTGCGCGTGAAGGTCATGGTCATGCTCTCGGGCTCTTGCTCACCGGCCTGTTCGGTCAGGTAGCGTGAGATATAAGTATCGTAAGAGGCGGTGTGACGGAATACCTTGGCGGCCAGCCGACGGCGCGTCTCAAACGTGGTGTCGCCGTTCTCTTTGATTTCTGCCAAAATCGTGTCGTAATCAGCGGCATCTACTACCACAGTCACGAATTTGTGGTTCTTAGCTGCGCTCCGGAGCATCGTGGGCCCGCCAATGTCAATGTTCTCTATCGCATCTTCGTATGTAACACCGGGCTTCTCGATGGTCTGCTTGAACGGATAGAGGTTCACCACAATCATGTCGATGGGCTCGATGCCGTTTTCGCGCATCTCCTGCTGGTGCTTTTCGTTGTCGCGGATAGCCAGCAGACCGCCGTGAACCTTGGGGTGGAGCGTCTTCACGCGCCCGTCCATGATTTCCGGGAATCCGGTGACCTCGCTGATGCCGATGGTCTTCAATCCGGCGGCGTCCAAGGCCTTCTTGGTGCCTCCCGTGGAGATGATTTCATATCCGAGTTTGATTAGTTCGGTTGCAAACGGCACGATGCCGGTTTTGTCGCTTACGCTGATAATCGCTCTTTTCATATTGTGATGTTATGTGTTAATAATCTGATTCTTGCAATCTTCCATCAGCCACATGGGCGTGGATGTGGCTCCGCAGATGCCGATGGTGTTATATCCTTTCAGGTTGAGGTCTGCAATTTGTCCGGCATGGGCCACCATGAAACTGTACGGGTTGTTTTTCCGGCAGACGTCAAACAGGTGCAGTCCGTTGGAACTCTTCTCCCCGGAAACGAACAGTATGGCGTCGTGCTGTTTGGCAAATTCTGCAATCTCCTCGGCGCGGTTGGCCACCTTGCGGCAGATGGTGTCGGCATATTGGAAAAGCTTGCCATTGCCAGCGGCCTCGTAGCGTTCTTGGATGAGGCGGATGAGCTCGTAGTATTGCTCCAGGCCTTGTGTGGTCTGTGAGTAGAGCATGGCCGGCCGGTTATAGTCGATTTTGTCAATTTCGTCAAAAGAGGAGATGACAATGCCTTGGTTGTCGGTTTGCCCCATGAGGCCCACCACCTCGGCGTGGCCCTGCTTGCCAAAGATGAGCACCTGCTTGCCTTCGTTCTCGGGATTGCGATGGAAGTCGGCGATGCGCTGCTGCAGTTTCAGCACCACGGGGCAGGTAGCGTCAATGAGGGTGATGTTATTTTCCTTGGCAGTCCGGTAGGTGAGGGGAGGCTCGCCGTGCGCGCGGATGAGCACGGTGGTGTCTCGGAGCTCTTGGAATTGCTCAAAGCTGATGACGCGAAGCCCCATGGCGGTGAGCCGCTTCACCTCCTCGTTGTTGTGCACGATGTCGCCCAGACAGTAAAGGGTGTCGTGGTCCTTCAGGTACTCTTCAGCCGTTTGGATGGCGTGAATCACACCGAAACAGAAACCCGAATTATTGTCTATGGTAACTTGCAAAGTGAAAGGTTGTTATAGATTTTACCAATTGTCTGGGAAAAGAGAATCCACGAATTCGGCGCGGTTGAAGACTTGCAGTTGGTCGATCTTTTCGCCCACGCCGATGTATTTGATGGGAATCTTGAACTGGTCGGAGATGCCGATGACCACGCCGCCCTTGGCAGTGCCGTCGAGTTTGGTGATAGCCAGGGCGTTGACTTCGGTGGCGGCGCAGAACTGGCGAGCCTGCTCAAAGGCATTCTGGCCAGTGGAACCGTCCAAGACGAGCAGTACCTCGTGCGGTCCGTCGGGCACGAGTTTGCGTATGACGTTCTTGATTTTGATGAGTTCGTTCATCAGGTTGGTCTTGTTGTGCAGACGCCCGGCGGTGTCGATGATCACAACGTCGCTTTTGCGGGCGATGGCGGAGGCCACGGTATCGTAGGCAACGGCAGCGGGATCGGAGCCCATCTTCTGGGTGATGATGGGAACGTCGGCGCGTTTGGCCCAGGCTTCCAGCTGTTCGATGGCGGCGGCACGGAAGGTGTCGGCGGCGCCCAAGGTTACGGAGTAGCCCTTTTTCTTGAATTGGTAAGCCAGCTTGCCGATGGTGGTGGTCTTGCCCACGCCGTTCACGCCAACCACCAGTACCACGTAGGGAGTGTCAAGCTTGGGGATGACGAAGTCGTTGGCTTTCTCGATGTCGTTTTCAAGCAACAGTCCCACAATCTCTTCCTTCAGGATGGCGTTGAGCTGTTCGGTTCCGATGTATTTGTCGCGCGACACACGGGATTCTATGCGCTCAATAATGCGGAGGGTGGTTTCCACACCCACGTCGGAGGTGACGAGTACTTCTTCCAGGTTGTCCAACACATCGTCGTCAACCTTGGATTTGCCGACGACAGTCTTGGCAAGTTTGGCGAAAAAGCTCTCTTTCGATTTTTCCAGACCCTTGTCCAGTTCCTGTTTTTTCTCCTTTGAAAATATAGAAAAGAATCCCATGATGCTGTGGTTTTGGTTCAGGCGGCAAATATACGGAATAATTTGCTATGAGATGGCGATGGAAAGCTGTAAAAAGAAAAAAGGCGGACCGGGAGGTCCACCTTCTTTCAACCATGAAAACAAAATATTACTTTTTAGCCAAAAAGTCTTTAACAGTGGTAGAGTCCACAACTGCTTCTTTGAACGTGTAGGCTCCAGTTTTCGGTGAGCGTTCCATTTTTACCACGCGTGTGTAAGTAACACCACCTTCTCTTTTCAACGTTGCAACTACCTTCTTTGCCATCTCTCTATCGTTTTAAATTATTTAACTTCTTTGTGTAATGTCATTTTCTTCAGGTACGGATTGTATTTCATCAATTCCAATCTGTCAGGAGTGTTCTTTCTATTTTTCGTAGTGATATATCTGGACATTCCCGGTACGCCGCTTGCCTTTTGCTCGGTGCATTCCAAGATGACTTGTTGACGAGCTTCTTTTACTTTCTTTGCCATTTCTTATCTACTTTTTATTCGTTTCTTTTTGACGCTGCAAAAATACATTTTTTTTCATTTCACACATCCTATCCCTTGTTTTTTTGAAAAAAAAGTTTTTGGATTGATTTAAATATATGATATTCAATATGTTAAATAATTACACATCTTGGTTTAAAAGGGCCCATAATTGGTCTTTTATTTCGGTAAGATGGTAGTTTGTCAAGGATGAAATGTTGATAACGGGCAGCTTTTTGGACAATTTTTGCATGATCTTGGCCACTTCTGCCTCCGGAGCCATGTCGCATTTGGTGATGGCGACCAGATACTTCTTGTCGAGTAGTTCAGGGTTGAAGGCTTCCAGTTCGTGTTTGAGGATGTTGAACTCCTTGAGGATGGTTTCTGCAGTGCGGGTGCCCTCGTTGTCGGCTACGGGAATCATGTACAGTAGCACTGAGTTGCGTTCAATGTGGCGGAGGAAGCGCAGGCCGATGCCCTTGCCCTCGGACGCGCCCTCGATGATGCCGGGGATGTCGGCGATGACGAAGGATTGGAAGTCGCGGTAAGCCACCATGCCTAGGTTCGGTTTCAGGGTGGTGAAGGGGTAGTCGGCGATTTTAGGGCGTGCATTCGACAGCTGGCTGATGAGGGTGGATTTGCCGGCGTTGGGGAATCCCACGAGGCCGACGTCAGCCAACACTTTCAGTTCCAGTGATATCCAGCCTTCGGTACCCAGCTCGCCGGGTTGTGCGAAGCGGGGTGTTTGCATGGTCGCGCTCTTGAAGTGCACGTTGCCGAGGCCGCCCCGGCCGCCCTTCATGGCCACGATTTCCTGACCGTCTTCCAAGATCTCGCCCACCACCTCGTCGGTGTCTATCAGCTTGATGATGGTGCCGAGGGGCACTTCAATGATGGCGTTGTCGCCGTTCTTGCCGAAGCATTGGTTCTTCTGGCCGTTGCCGCCGTGCTCGGCGAACACGTGTTTGGTGTAGCGCAGGTGCAGTAGTGTCCAGAGGTTGCGGTTGCCGCGTACGATGACGCTGCCACCCTTGCCGCCGTCGCCGCCGTCGGGGCCGGCCTTGGGGTTTCTGGCCGTGCGTGCCAGGTGCGCGGAGCCCGCGCCGCCGTTGCCGGACCGCCCGAATATCTTGACGTAGTCTATGAATTGTTCTTCTGCCATAGGAGTGGTGATTTGTTATTTCACTTCGCAATTCTTTTTCCGCTTGTCGATGAACGTGACGGGCTTGCGGCTCATGGCAGGGAAGTTGATTTTCCTGACATCGTCCACCGGCGCGATGACAATCTTGGGCGCCACGCGGATTTTGGCGCGGAAACGGTCTTTCAAGTCCTTCACCACATCAAACTCCGGCTCGTGACGCAATCCTATGGTGATGGTCACATCATCCGTCTCCGTGGTTTCGTTGGTGCTGATGGTGATGTAGTAGTTCTCCACGTATGGCGCGTTGGTCAACACTTCGGTCATCGCGGGCGGATAGAGCGTGGTGCCTTTGTACTTGATCATGTGGTTCTTGCGGCCCACGATGGGGCTGATGCGGAAGGTCTGCCGCCCGCACTCGCACGGCTCGGGGTGTATGCACGCCATGTCGCCGGTGCGGAAACGCAACAGCGGCATGCCTTGCACGCCGAGAGTCGTGATGACAACTTCGCCCACTTCACCCTCGGGTACGGGCTTGTCGTCGTCGCCAATAATCTCCACAATCAACAATTCGGGGTGATGATGACCACCGCAACCGTACTCACATTCCGAGAAGGTGGCCGACATCTCCGTGGAGGAGTAGGTGGCGTAGAGCTCCACGTCCCATTTTTCCTTGATTTTCTTACCCAAAGAGTTAAGCTCGAAGTTCTGGTCTCGCAGTCCCTCGCCAATGCCAATTATCCGTTTGATGGAAGAGTTGCGGTAGTCGATGCCGTGCTCCTCGGCGTATTCAATCAGACGGAGGATGAATGATGGGATGCACATCACCGTGTCGGGTTTGATGCGCTCGATGGTGTCCCACTGCAACTCGGGGATACCATTGCCCACGCGGATAACCCCCGCACCCATTTTGCGCAATCCTAAAAAATAGGCCAATCCGGCCATGAATCGCTTGTCAATGGTCGTCATCAGCTGCAATACGCTCTTCTCCGTGAGACCAGCACAGGAGAATGAGACCGCCTCGTTGTACGCCAGTCGTTCCAAGTCGCTGTCGGTGCAGGCAAAAGTCACAGGGTCGCCTAAGGTGCCGGAGGTGGTGATGTAGTCGATCACCTGTTCCTGGGGCACGCATAGGAAGTCCCAATTGTGCAACTGCAAGTCCTTCTTGTCGGTGAAAGGAATCTGCTGCAAATCTTCTATTTTGGTGATTTTTGAGATGTCAATGCCGTTTTCCGCGAAAAGACGTTGGTAAAAAGGGGAATGAGCCTGCAAATAGGCCAGTTGTTCCCGCATCTTCTCTTCTTGGAAGGCTTTGATGACCGCTTTCGGTTGGTATTCTATTTCGGGATTGAAAATCATGAGATAAAAGGGGTAAAAGGGGTGAATGAGGTGAAAGGGATTAAAGGATTTTGATTTCTTTTAACCACTTGATGAATTCATATTTCCATTTGCCGGCTTTGGGGGCGCGAGTTTCGTCCATGCCGTAGCCATGTCCGCCGGTTTCATAGAGCAGGAACTTGTGCGGGATGTCCGATTTTCGCAGGCTCCGGTCCAGCTCCACGCTGTTTTGGTATTTCACTACGGGGTCGTCTTTGGCGGTGACGAGGAATACGGGCGGCATATCACGTGGAATGCTGAGTTCCATGGAGAAGAGGGCTTGTTGCTCCGGCGTATAGCGTCTGGTCAACAGGTTGCGGCGGGAACGTTCATGGGCAATGCCGTCGCGCATGGAAACCACTGGATACACGGGCACCACGAAGTTGGGCTTTAAGGGGATGTTGTCTTTTACACCCACTTTTCCGATGTAGTTGTCTTTGGCAAATGCACCGGTCATGGTCACCAGATGGCCGCCGGCAGAGAACCCCATTGTGCCCAACTTGTCGGGATTGATGCCGTACTCTTTGGCATGTTGGCGCACATAGTGGATGGCATACTGCGCATCTTCAATCATGGCGGGATGATGGTAGCCGCGGTTGCCAGTGCGGTATTTCACTACAAAGGCGTTGATGCCCTGGCTGTTGAGCCACTCGGCCACACCGAAACCTTCGGTGGCAATGCCCATGGTGTGGCTGTAACTGCCTCCGGGGAAGATTACTACCACTATTCCAGTGTTATTTTCCTTCGGTGCCGGATATGCATACAATTTTGTGGGCTGTGACTTCATGCCCGGCACATCTTTCCACAACTTTATGGGCTTGGGTTGCGCACTAGCAGCCCAAATCCATAAAAAACTGATAAAAAACAGAAAATACCGTTTCATTATTTGATTTTGCTGAGTTTTTTGCCAATTGCTTCACCCATACAACTGAATACTTCTCCCACACGAGCCTCGGGTTGCGGGGACATGAAATATTTGTAGGTGATTTTTTTCAGTTCGATGGTGGCCTTAGGTGATGTGGTACCGGTCTTTACAATTTTTGCATTGGCTGTGATTTTGGCAGGTACCGACATGGGACCGGCGAAAGTGCCAGGGTCAATGTCAATCAAATCCACAACGATGGTGTATTCGGCATCTGCGAAGTCGCCACATTCCATACCCTTGATTTCCTTGTTCAAATCCTCAATGAGGCGGGGCTCCCAAATGTCTGAGCGGAAAGAGGATGTCCAGGCGGCTTTCCATTCCGGATCTTTGGCTTTGTCTTCGCCTTTCAGATACTTAGCTTCGCTGTCGCCATCGTAGGTGACACCCTTGTAGTTGAAGGTAATATTGACCTCTTTTTGGCCTTTGAGGCAGGAAAGATCGCCAGAAACTTTCTGTGCTTGCAATGCGGTAAACATACCGATGACCAATGCTAAAATTATAATCTTTTTCATAATGATGTTTTTTAATTGATTTATAAATGATTATTCCACAATGTGTTGAATTTCCTCCTTGCTAAGTTGGCGGTACGAAAGATTCGTCGGCATGCCATCCACAATTTCGTACGACACCTCAAACATCTCCTCATCATAGAAGGAGAGTTTGGAGTTGGTGTTAGGGTTGCACTCAATGTAGATGATGGAGGAAATGTCCAAATTCTTCTGCTCGCATATCTGCTTGATCAGCGATCCGCCCGCATATGTGATGGAGGTGCCGGGGTTTTCCTGGTACAGCTCAGTGGTGATAATGTAGGTTTTGCCGTCCTTATGGATGGTTTTCAGACCGCAGGCGCTGGGCATGTCCCATTGTCCGGCAAACGGGAATATTTCGTCGTAATATTTTTCAGGTACTTTCATTGTATTAGGTAAATGGGGTTAAAAGGGTTAATGAGGTGAATGAGGTAAAAGTGGTTAAAATTAATTCTCAATTCTCAATTTTCAATTCTCCATTAGAATTCGTTGAAGTGGCTCTTGCTTCTGTCCACGTCCTTGCCGAAGGTCTTGTTGGCAAGTTTTCGGTTGCGCGGGCGGTATGTGCCATCCTCCATCTCACGCAGCACAACGTTGGTGAAGAGTTTGAACATCTTCTCCTCTTGTGTCTCGTCGTGGTAGAAGGCGCTCCAAGCATACTCATAGAGTTCTTGCAGACGATCAGGCGACATGTGTTTGGGTTGATACACAACCTGTCCGGCGTTGTAATGATCCCAGTCGTGGTCGAAGATACGGCCCTGGCGCATGAGGTCGTCGTACGCTTTGGTGTGCGGGAACGGGGCGAGGATGGTGAACTCGGCGAGGTCCAGGTCGATCTTGAGCAAGAAGTCGATGAGGCGCAAGATGTCGTCCTCCGTCTGGTTGTCCAGACCGAACAGGATGGTGCCCTCCACGCCGATGCCATAGTCGTGGTAACGTTTCACGCGCTCTTTGATGTAATCGGAGGTATCATATACGGCCTGATAGACATACCAGGCGCCGGCCTGTGCGGCGAGGTCGAGCACCTGCGGGTCATCTTCGATGGTGTGGCTGATCCACTTCTTCTTCAGCGGAATCATCTCTCGGAAGAGATCCATTTCCCACTGTTTGTTCTGGGCCAATGAGTTATCGACGATGAAGAGACGGTTGTTGTCAATGGTCTCCAGGTCGGCAATGGTTTTGTCGATGGGACGAGGGCGGAAGCAGCGGCCTCCGAGGTAGGAGACGGCGCAGGGGTAGCAGCTGAAGCGGCAGCCGCGGGAGGCGTGGAAAAGGTCCACCATCTGCACGCCCTTGTGGTTGTACAGCTCGCGCTTGTACAGGTCGCGGCGCGCGGGTCCCACGAGTGCGATGTCGGGCTGATTGCCCATGTAGTTATAGACTTTCTTAAGCTTGCCGTTTTTCAAGTCCTCGATCACCTGTGCGGAGCGTCCTTCCGATTCTCCCAAAAATATGCTGTCGGCATGCAGCAGGGTCTCCTCAGCGTGCAGCATGGTGGAGATGCCTCCGAACATCACAGGGATGCCCTTGGCGCGGTATGCGTCGGCGATGGCCCAGCCACGCTTCACTTGCGTGGTCAACATCATGGAGATGGCCACCACGTCACATTCTTCGTCCATGTCAAGGTCTTCCACATTTTCATCTGTGAAAGACACCTCCACTTCTTCGGGAAGTGTGGCGGCAAATACCACCGGACCGTGAGGCGGCAAAGTGAATGTGGTCTGTCCGGGCAGCTTCCTCCATCTTGGATAAATCAGTTTCAGTTTCATATAGTTGTTGTTTAATTTATTATCGTTATTTCACTATTCCGCCGCATAGGCGGCGGAACCTCCATCGTTTCCGTGTTACGTCTCAATCTCATCAATAATCTTATTCAGACCCAAAAACTCGGCACAGGTTAAAGCGGCTCCGATGGTCACACCCAGAATGCCGTGCGAGTTGATGTTCTGTCCCGTGAGGAACAGATTGGGGATTTTGGTGCGTTGTGATACCAGCGTTTGCGTTGGGAAGTTCTTGTCGCGGATGATGCCGTACATGGATCCATCCTTGGTGGCGGTGTAGTCGCGGTAGGTGAGGGGTGTGGAGGTTTCGTAATCCTCTATGGTGGACCGGATGCCCGGGAACGACTGCTCCAACACGTCCAGATAGTGCTCTGCGGTGGCCTGCTTGAAGGCCAGATAATCATCACCTCTTCTTCCCACGGTAGTATTCTCCCACTTCCTTACCTCGTCAAACTTCATGTAGCCGATCATCTCTGCGCTTTCCGCCCATTGCTGGTTTTCGTGTGCACATTGGTGCATGAACAGGTAGCTTTGCAGCGGGTCGCCAGGTTGGCGGTCGTTGGCTTTCCATACGTCATCCTGCTTGTAATAATAGTAGTTGTAGTTGAGGTACGGTGTGGCTTTTTCCTTGAATTTGATGTATAGGGTGAAGTTGGATATGGTGTTGTCCAAGTCATTGATGCGTACGCGGTAGGCTTTGCGGATCAAGTGGGAGTGGATCATCTTCAATGTGGATTGCGGATGGATGTTGGAGATGATGCTTTTGGCTTCGATGAATTCTCCGTCGGACAGCCGGATGCCAGTGGCCTGGCTGTCGTTGCACACGATTTCCGTTACTTCGCTTTTGGTGCGGATAGTGCCGCCGAAAGCTCGGATGGACTCAGCTAAAGATTTCGCGATGCTGTCGCTGCCGCCTATGATACGCCACGCACTCTGGATGTAAAAGTTGTTGATGAGGGCATGGATATAGGTGGGCGTCTTGTCCTTTACGCCGGCATAGAGCGGCAAATTGCCCGCCAACACGTCCTGCAAATGGGTGTTGCCCGTGATGTTTGCGATGAAATCGTTGATGCTGGTCTTGATGTAATCGGCTTCGATGAACACATGGTCCTCGACCTTCCGCAGGTTGTACAGGGGCGAAGCGTTGGCGATGTTTTGCAGCTGTTGCACGTATTCCCGTATGTCACGGGTGTTGTCGGGGAAGCTCTGGCACAGGGTATCTACAAAGTTTTCGTAACCTGAGGCGTATTTGTATTGCTTGCCTCCGATGGACAGCAAGTCGTAGCCGTCTTCGTCCAGACGGTTCAGCTTGACATCCGGAAGCAGGTTCAGGTAATGGAACAGCCGGTGCAGTATCTGTCCTTCCAACATGCTGCCAATGTAGTGCATGCCAGTGTCGAATTTCACTCCGAACCGCTTGAAGGTTTGCAGGCAGCCACCAATCTGGGCGTTCTTCTCCAGCAAAATCACGTTGAACCCGTTTTTGCTCAGTATGTAGCCGCACACGAGCCCGCCGAGGCCCGTGCCGAGAATAGCGATGTCATATTTTCTATCGGACATAATACTGAGTTTTATTTTTTGGATTTATGTGAGGATAACAGTTCAGATTCATTGATGATATAGTCGAATTGCGACTCGTCGGGAAGTTCGGTGGTGTAGTGCAGATTGGCAGGCACGACGGCGCAGTGGCCGGCGAGGGCGATATGATCATCGTCGGGATCGTAGGCAGTGACTTCCACCCGCTTGCGCAGCATGGCTGCCATCAGCGACAACTCTCCGTAGCCGCAATGTTTGTAGAGCAGTTTGCTGTTGTCGGGCACATTCTGCAAGGCGTCAAGCAGTTCGCTTAACCATGTCAGCTTGCGCCGGCAAGAGCATTCCACTTCCTTGCCTTTGTAAATGTAGTTGCTTCGGATGATAGGTTTCAGATATTCGGGAGTTTCGCATGCTTCCGCAAGGGCCGCGTACGTGTCGATGTAGAAATGTCGGAATAGACGGGTGGTCTCCAATGGGGTTTTGCCTGCTCTGAAAACAGGGTTGTCACGCTGAACGCGTTCCATGATGGAGATGGTAATGATGCTCTTGTGGATGATGGTGTCGCCCTTGGGGAAGATGTTGCCGATTCCGTGGGTGGCGATGGGCAGAATATCCACATCGAGTTTGTCAGCCAGATGGAATGCCCCCTGATGGAAACGGAGAATTTCCAGACTTGCAGATCTTGTTCCCTCCGGGAAGACCAGAACCGAGTAGCCTTTGTCAACCATAGCTTTGATTTTCGGGAAGTTCGAATCCAGTCCATAAGATGCAGGCAGGAAATCGGCATTGCGCACGATGCGACGGTACAGCAGAGTGTTCCAAGTCCAGTCGTTGGTGAGGGCAATGATTTTGGGCGAGAGCATCAAGAGGTACATCAGGTCGAAGTGCGACTGGTGGTTGCAGATGATGACCGCAGGTTTGTCAAACTGTTCGTTATGGGGGTTAAGGATGCGGAACGGGGAGCCGGGCATGATGACAGCCGTGGCCCGAAGCAGTTTCTGCATCAGTTTGTGGTATTTTAATTTGTTGTTGTCGGTGTGTCCGCCCAAAAGGAACAAGAAGAATCCATATATGCTGAGGATTACCACGCCAATGAAGAAGAACGGGAATCCGACAACGCTTCTGAAGATGCTGGTCAGGGTGACGGGCTGCGGGCGCGGTCTGCCTTTGCAGGTGGTCATCCATTTGAACAGTATGGGCGGGATGATGTATGCCATCAACACAACGGACAACATGCCGATGATGGTCACCTCTGCCAGTGAGCGCATGGCTGGATGTTTGGCGAAAATCAACATTCCGATGCCGATGAACATGATGGAGGAGGAGAGGATGATGGAATTCTTGAACTGTGATAGCATCTTTCTGCCATAAGAATACTCATAAATCAACCCTTCCGTGACAAATATCGAGTAGTCATCGCCCATGCCGAAGATGAAGGTGGCGAGGATGATGTTGACGATGTTGAATTGGATTCCGGTGATGCCCATGATGCCCAAAATCCAAATCCACGCGGTGAAGAGCGGCAGGAAGGCCATGATGCTGATCTCAAGTCTGCCGAAGCTAAATAGTAGGAAGGCAAATACGATGATACCGCAGATGTAAAGCACGTAGTCGAAGTCGTGCGAAAGGGCGCTGACCAGCCTGCTGGCTATGGAACTGTCGGTGAAGGCGAAGATGTGGCTGTCGATATTGTTGAGTTGTGCCTCTATCTCTTGGGTCTGGTCTTTCTTGATTTGCAAGATGTTATAGACCATGTAGTTGCCATCGGTTTCTACGACATAGTTCTCGGCCAATTGGCTCATGATGGGATCAAAATGGTCGGCATCCTGCACGCTATAGTTCTCGTTGATGATGTCTTTGCAGGGTTGGAAAGCCTCTGGCACAAAGCCGTTCTGTGTGGCGGCGCGATCCAGGTTTCGGCAGAACTCGTCTCTGCGGCCCTGCCAGAACTGGTTCCAGCGGTCGAGGCGTGCCTGCTGCTCCGCGCGGGAGGGCAGGAAGTGGCCTACGCCGCTCACCTGCGTGACGGGACTGTCGTTGCGCCCGCTCAGTTGCTGTAGCACCTGCTGGGCATCTTCCTGATGTTGGAGCGCCTCATCCAAGCTCTTGCCTTCGGCGATGCAGTACACGGCCTGCACTGATGTGTCAGCTTCGGCGCGCAGCTTGTCAAATGCGGCACGCTGCTCCTTCGTCATGAAGTTGATGTGGTGCATGTCGGTGTCGAAGGCGGTGCGGGTGCTGAAGAGGTAGAATACCACCGTGAGTACCACGATTGCCCAAAACAGTCCCTTGACATTTTCGGGCTTGAATTCGGCCACGGGGCGGAATGCCAGCCCGCGCTCCTTGCCTTTGAACTCCTTGCCCATGAGATGCGGCAGGAATATGAGCACAAACAGGATAGTGCCAACCAGCAGCAACGCGGCAAAGAGGCCTAAGTCTTTCATCGCGTCGGAGCTGATGAACAACAAGCTCAGAAATGCACCCACCGTGGTGATATTGCCGATGAGCAGTGGGTTGACGATGTCTTTGAGAATCTGTCGCTTGTCGTTGGTGCGCTTGAAATGCGACAGGAAATGTATGGGGTAGTTGATGGCAATGCCGAAGATGATGGAGGCCATACCGACCGCGATGAGCGAAACGGGGTTTTTGATCCAGGAGATGATTCCCAGGGCGAACAGGCCGCCGAAGGTAATAGACACCAGAATCAGTATGATACTCCGAGCGTTACGGTAGTAGTAGATGAGCAGGGCCACGATGAAGATGAGTGCCAATCCGATGGACATGAGACTGTCCTTTTTGATTTGCGTGGAGTTGGTCAGCGACACCTGCGATGCGCCGAAGCAACTTACCTTGACCTTATGGCCCATTTCCTGTTCCACTTCGCGCATGATGCGGTTGATTTGCTCGATGAGCATGCCGTTGTGCTTGGTCTCGCTGAGAGGGTAGTTGGAGTTGACCACCACCACGGCCTCCGTGCCCTCCTTGTTGAAGATGTGGTCGTTTTCCGTGTGGTAACTGTCATCTGCCTTGAAGGCGTTGAGCGATTGCAGCACATTGGCGGAGAAGAAGAGCGGGTCGTTCTGGATCATCGGGCGCATCATGGCCACGGGCGAGGCGAGGAGCTGCTTGTCATTGCCCAGCTGCCGGTTGATGTGCTCCGGAGCCAGCATCGTGTCCATGCGGGCGTAGTCCTCTTCGGTCAAAAAATAGGGCATGTTGCGGATGACGAACTCCATCATCTCGCTGATTTGGCTCTCGTCAACTTGGTAGAGCACAGACTTGACCAGGCCAGTCGAGTCGATGTTCTCCAGCTTCTCGGCCACCAGGTCGGCAGCCTCCGACAGCAGGGCGTAGTCGGCCTCCTCGCTTGCCTCTTTTTGTGCAATGCTGATAACCAGCTTGTTATCGCCGCCTAGATGTTCGTATGCTTTGTTGATGCGTGCGTTTTGCTCGTTGCTGGGCAGAAAACTGCTGATATCCTCCACAAAGGACAATCGCAACGCACTGAACACGCATAGCACAACCAGGAGCAGCAGGCCGCCCCATAGAATTGTATTGTGTTTGTTGAGATATTCGTATATAGATAGAAAGAAACCCTTCATCCCCTATTTTTTGAGGGTGCAAAAATAACAAAAATATGTATTTTTTCATAACAATTTTGTACTTTTGCCAGCGATTTGCTAAACGTTTATGATGGATTCAGTTACTATTTTAGACAAGACATTTGTCAAGTTTATTCCTAGTGCGGAGATAGATGCCGCAATTCAAAAGGTGGCCGATCAGATTAACAAGGATTACAAGGACGACGATCCTATCCTGCTGGTGACACTCAACGGCGCGATTGTCTTCGCCGTGGATTTGCTGAAAAAGTTGACCATCAAATGCAAAATCTCCTGTGTGAAACTTTCTTCTTACAGTGGAACCAGCTCCACCAATGTGGTGAAGAATCTCATCGGCCTTACGGACGATCTGCACGGCAAACGCGTGCTCATTCTTGAGGATATCGTTGACACAGGGCGCACTTACCAACATTTGGTGGACATGCTCACGGAAGCTGGGGTCAAAGACCTGCGCATCGCCACCATGACTTACAAACCGGAGGCTTACAAGCTGGACTTGCCAATCCATTACTGTGCTTTCTCCATCCCCAACAAATTTGTTGTTGGGCGCGGACTCGACTATGACGGATATGGCAGGAATCTTCCGGATATCTATCAGCTGAAGATAGATGATTAATTGAATTTTAATTTTTTTTAATAAGATTATGCAGACGAATATTGTTCTTTTTGGTGCCCCCGGCAGTGGCAAGGGCACGCAGGCAAAGCTGATTGCCGAAAAATATGGTTTTGATCATGTCTCTACTGGGGACCTTTTCCGTTACGAGATTTCGCACAAGACTCCGCTGGGTTTGAAAGCCCAGGAAATCATCAACCGCGGCGACCTCTGTCCGGATGATATCACGTTGGGGATGCTCAACAACCATATCCAGAAACACGCTGACAGCAAGGGTTTTATCTTCGATGGCGTGCCTAGAACCATCAAACAGGCTGAGATGCTGGATGATAAGAATCTTTTTAAAGATTTGAATATCAGCATGGTGCTCTATCTGTATGTGGAGATGGAAGAAGTTGAAAAACGCATCCTCAAACGTGCTCAACTGGAGAACCGCGCTGACGACACGCCGGAAACAGTGAAAGCCCGCGTGGCTAATTTCTTTGATCAGACGATGCCCTTGGTGGATTACTACAAGCAGCAGGGCAAGCTCATCCAACTGAACGGTATGCAGGATATCGAGCACGTGTTTGCTGATATTTGCGCTACCATAGACAGCCACAGATAATGGACGGACAGGAGCATAAACGCCGGATAGCCCTCTTGGGCTCTACCGGATCCATGGGTGTGCAGTCGCTGCAAGTGATTGCGCAGTACCCTGATTTACTGCAACTGGAGGTCATTGCGGCCAATTCCAGCGCAGACCTGCTGATTCAGCAGGCGCGGACCTACAAGCCCAACATCGTGGTGGTGGTGCAGGAAGCGGCGTACAAGAAAGTGAAGGAAGCGCTTGCCGATGAAGACATCAAAGTCTTTTGCGGCGAGCAGTCGCTATGCGATGTGTGCGAGATGGAGTGCGTGGATATGGTGTTGTCTTGCATTGTGGGTGTGGCAGGTTTGCGACCTGCGTATCACGCCATTGAATGTGGCAAGCAACTGGCTCTCGCCAACAAAGAGACGTTGGTGGTGGCCGGCGAGCTGATGACCCGCAAGGCTAAAGAGAACAAAACACCGATATATCCTGTCGATTCGGAGCACTCTGCCATCTTTCAGTCTCTGGCAGGCGAGCACTTCAATCCCATCGAAAAGCTGATTATCACGGCCTCCGGCGGTCCGTTCCGCGGATGGTCAAAAGAAAAGCTGGAGAAGGTAACATTGGAGATGGCGCTCAAGCACCCCAACTGGAACATGGGCCCCAAAGTGACCATCGACAGCTCCACGCTCATGAACAAAGGATTGGAGGTGATTGAAGCCAAGTGGCTGTTCGATGTTCCCATCCAAAACATTGAGGTGGTGGTTCATCCGCAATCCATTGTCCATTCGCTGGTGCAATTCCAAGACGGCTCCATCAAGGCGCAACTTGGCCTGCCCGACATGAAATTGCCAATCCAGTATGCGATTACCTATCCGTTCCGCTTGGAAAACAACTTCCCGCGCCTCAATTTCGCAGATTACCCTCAACTCACCTTCGAGAAGCCCGATTTGGATGCGTTCCCGTGCTTGAATATTGCGTACAAGGCCTCTGAGATGGGCGGTTGCATGCCTTGCGTCATGAACGCTGCCAACGAGGTTGCGGTGCAATGGTTCCTGCAAGAGAAAATCCGCTATGCAGATATTCCCGCCCTCATTGAGAACGCATTGTCCAGGACCGATTTCTGTGTGCCGCAAAGCGTGGAAGAATACCTGTCTATCGATAAAGAAACGAAGAACCGCATGTGTAGGGGCGAATGATCATTCGCCCCATTATGCCCCATATTGTCCCAATATATGAGAGCCCTCATCACCAAATCCACTGGCAGCTGGTACCAGGCCCGTCAGGCCGACGGGCAGGTGGTGCAGTGCCGCCTGCGCGGGCAGTTCCGCATCAAAGGTATCAAGCACACCAACCCTGTGGTGGTGGGCGACTGGGTGGAATTTGAGTTGGAGGAGGACTGCACGGGGACAATCACGCAGATTGAGCAACGGCGCAATTTCATCGAGCGCAAATCCACCAATCTTTCCAAAATCAGCCATGTGATTGCCGCCAATATCGATGTTTGTTTCCTGTTGGTGACGCTGAAGGAGCCGAGAACCTCATTGGGGTTCATCGACCGCTTCTTGGTGTCCGCCGAGGGTTTTCGCATACCGGTCTGTCTGGTTTTCAACAAGATGGATATCTATACGGAGCAGGAGCGGGAATTGGTGCGTCAGTTGGCGGAGTTGTACACCAAGATTGGCTATGAAGCGGTGTGCACCTCGGCTGTCACGGGCGAGGGGGTGGAGGACTTGCGCCGGAGAATGGCGGGCGGGGTGGCCCTGTTCAGCGGGCATTCCGGCACGGGCAAGTCTGCACTGATCACCTGTCTGGACCCTGCGTTGGATCTGCGCGTGGGGGAGATCTCGCGGCAGCATCTCAAAGGCCGCCACACGACCACCTTCGCGGAGATGTTTCCGTTAGCCGGCGGCTATGTCATGGACACACCCGGCATCAAGGAGTTCGGGTTGATACAATATTCCAAAGAAGAGATACGGGATTATTTTCCGGAAATCCGGGCATACAATAACAAATGCAAGTTCGATGACTGCTCGCACACGCACGAGCCCGGCTGTGCGGTACGCGAGGCCGTCGAGCGCGGCGACATCGCCGAATCACGATACATGAATTATCTCGCCATCCTCTTGGACGACGACATGAAGCTAGCCGACTGGCAGCTGGAATAATACTATTGGTGCTTCTCCAGGGTGATGCCGAAATCGCTGATGCCGGTCACCACATCCTCGCGCATGCCCTGCGTGATGGTGAAGGTGTACGTGCCGTTGAAAGGGAATCGCACATTGGGCTGGAACAGGAACTTGTTGTCCTTGATGCGCCCCTGGCCTTTGCCCGTCCATTTGCCGAACTTGTCGCACAAAATGAACCCCAATGTGTCCTGCTCGCAGTGCCCGTCGGGGTATTTCGTGTTCATGAACACATAGAAGTTCTGCGTTTGGAAGTCGGTGGTGTTGCGCACATGCATGTACATGTCGAAATACTGCATCGAGTCGGTGATATCGACCGTGAATGTCAGCGGTTTCTTGATGTCCCACTTCTCGTCGGGCAGGTTCTGGATGTCGCTGTAAAAGACATTCTTGTTGCACGAGGTGCAAACCAAAACCATTGCAAATATCAGCCAGACAATCTTTTTCATTGTTGCAAGTGCTAATCCGTTACTATTTTTCGTCAGCGATGTGCTTGAGCTCGTCCATGCTGTAGTTGTTGCCCTCATCCACCTTCTTCTGGTTCACGCTGGCAAACTCTTCAAGGGTGTCGGGGTATTTGCCGCTTTCGTTCATCTTGATGATCTGTTTCACCTTGTCCAAAGGCAGGGCGAAGATGGTAGATGGGTCGTCAGCGTATGAGTACCAGACAATCTTTTTGAAGATGTCGATTTTGTTATAGAAACCCTTACCTTTTTTGGTTTTCAGATGGATATTCGGAGCGGGAAATTCCTTGAGTTCCTGTAGGTAGGTGTCCTGTTCGAAGTTGAGGCAGCATTTGAGTTTGCCGCACATGCCGGCGAGCTTCTGCGGGTTGAGGGAGAGTTGCTGGGTGCGGGCGGTGTTGGTGCTGACGGACTGGAAGTTGGTAAGCCACGACGAGCAGCAGAGCTCGCGTCCACAGGAACCGAGGCCTCCGAGGCGGGCGGCCTCCTGGCGGACGCCGATTTGGCGCATTTCGATACGGATGTGGAACAACTCGGCCAGAATCTTGATCAGCTCACGGAAATCCACGCGCTCTTCTGCCGAATAGTAGAAAATGGCCTTGGTGCCGTCCCCCTGGTACTCCACGTCGTTCACCTTCATCTTCAGGTTGAGGTCCCAAGCGGTGTAGCGCGACTTGAGCATGGTTTCGTGCTCCAATCCCACAGTAGCGATCCACTCCTCTATGTCGGCGTAGCGGGCGGTACGGTACAGCTTCTTGGTGACGTTCTCCGGCGCGATGCGCTTGTGCTCCAGCTGGCGTTTTACCTGCAGACCCAGCATGGAAATAATGCCGATGTCGTGACCGGGATTCGATTCCACCGCCACAATGTCACCTACCTTGAAAACGCCCTCCTGCGGCAGCAGGTAGAAATCCTTATGGCTGTTCTTGAAACGGACCTCTGCAATAGGGAACTCGGTGTAATCCAGCGAAATATCCAGCTTGGAGATCCAGTCGTAGGTGGGCAGTTTGCAGGCATTGTATTGGTACTGCTTGCAGTGCGTGCTCTCTGGCTCCGGCGTGTCACTCAAACCACGGGTCAGGAAGATGTTCTCGGCTATTTTGGCGGATTCAGGAGACAATCCCGTGCGGATGTCAATGTCCAAATATTTCTCCCAATCCTCAGCCTGTGTGTGGTCCTTGTCGTCGTCTGTGACATGCTTCACCACCTTTTTTGGCTCGATGTCGGAAATGTTGCCGATATCATCAGGATCGTCATCTTCTACTACCGCATTGATTTCGGTCTGGCTTTGCAGCTGGTCGTCCGCAGGAATGTCCTGTTCCGGTGTTTCTGTGATGTTTTCCCGCTCTTCTTTCAGTTGGCGATTTTGGTTTCTTTCCTGTTGATTATTACGAGGTCTGTTGTGACGTTTATGTCTGTGGTTGTTATGTTTATTCTCTCCAGTAGTGTTTTCCATCTATATATAAAATTAAGGCGGCAAAGATACAAAAGGTTTTTGTATCTTTGCACTTTCAATTAAAATATTGCCATTATGAAGATACCTGCATCTGAATTGCCTCTGCAAAACGACGGGGCTATCTATCACCTCAATATCCACGCGGAAGATTTGGCTGATAACATCATCCTGGTCGGTGACCCAGGCCGCGTGCCCATGATTTCCGCCCTGTTCGACTCTGTGGAACTGAAAAAGCAAAATAGGGAATTGATTACTCATACTGGAACGTATAAAGGGAAACGTGTGTCCGCGATTTCCACCGGTATGGGAACTGACAATATTGATATTGTCATGACGGAATTGGATGCCGTGGCAAATATTGATTTGCAAGCACGTGAGGTAAAGAAGGAACACAGGACACTGAATGTGGTCCGCATCGGCACGTCAGGTGCCTTGCAGCCCGACATAGAGTGCGGCTCGTTCGTGGCTTCGGCGCACGGCTTCGGCATCGATGGCGTGCTGCAGTTCTACGACTGCAGGAAACTGAATGAGGAAGACTTGGTGGATGCCTTTGTGCAGCATACGGGGTGGAACGACCGGCTGCCTTATCCCTACTGCACGCCAGCCAGCGAGGAACTGTTGCAGCGCATTGGCCACGACATGATACACGGAGTTACCATCAGCGCCCCCGGCTTCTTCGGTCCGCAAGGACGGCAGGTCCGCGCGAAACTCATGTACCCCGACTTGAATCGCAAAATCGAATCTTTCAACCATAACGGACTTACTATCACCAATATGGAGATGGAATGCTCCGCTATTTATGGTCTTTGTAACGTCTTAGGCCACAAACCGTTGACGGTGTGTTTGATTATTGCCAATCGCGTCACCGGCAAGTTTCTGGATGATTATCATGGCTTGATGCAAGAATTGTGCAGGACTGTACTTGACCGGTTCTAAAGAGGAGAGAGACTTATTATCTATAATCTCTAATCTAAAAAAGGCAATCCATTTCGGATTGCCTTTTTTTGTCGGGGTGAGAAGACTCGAACTTCCGGCCTCTACGTCCCGAACGTAGCGCGCTACCAACTGCGCTACACCCCGCCGTTTTTGAGGCTGCAAAAATACATTTTTTTTGATAACACCGCCATATTTCATTTTTTTTTGTCAAAGCCCACTTGATACCAAATATTTTTTTTACTTTTGCGTCTGCTTCCAAATTTATATTTGGGTTAATATTGTATTGATAATTAGTAACATAAAATAATATTGTAATATGAAAAACATTACCGACAATTCCTTGTGGAGCAAGTTGACACTTCTGCTCAACGTATTGCTGCTGGTTTTATTCGTGGTTTCCATGCTCTTCCTGATGAAATTTGACAAGACAAATGTCAAAGTCGTTGAGGCCAGAGCCGGTTATGAGAAAGCTTATGAAAGCTATGTCATGGCCCAGCATCCGCTGAAACAGGACAGCGCAGAGGTTGCTTATTATCAATATAAGCTCGATACTCTGCAACAAAAGCTCCCGACTGCCAAGAAAGATGCTAAAAAAGCTTTGGAAGAGAGCATCTCTGTGACCAAGAACACACTTTCTGAGAAAAAGAAAATTATGGACGGCCATCTGGAGCAAATCGCACAGAACGAGGCTGAATATACTCCCCTGAAAGCTGAATGGGATCAGATGAATGAGGATAACGCCAAAACCAAGTCCGCTTTCATCGTGATGGCAGTGATTACCTTGGTTGTTTTCCTGTGCAAGATTCTCACATTCGCCACCTGGAACTATAAGAACTCCAAGAATCTTCATAATATCGCCCATTGGATGAAAGATGGTATGCCTGCTTGGATGTCATACGTCTCTTGGCTTATTCCGGTTTATCATCTGATGAAACCGCTCAGCTTCTTCAAAGAAATCTGGGAAGAAACGGATTATATACTGGAAGACAAGGGCGTTGTAACAATTCCCGCCGACAAGAAGGATTCTCTGGTGGACAATAGAGGCATCCACATGGGTATTTGGTGGATTCTGACCCTGTGCAGCGTATGGTTGATGAACTTCGTGCTCTTCAAGACATTCTTCTCAGAAGGCCCGCTGTTCTACAAAGCAAACCATGGTAATATGGTGGTCGTCGCCATCGTGGTACTGGTGCTCTGTTTGGCAGAGGAAGTTTATCTGCTCCTTACTTACAACAAGAAGAACAAATTGTTGGTGGACAACGCCGACAAGTTCTAGTATAAAATGTTTAGCTTGAAAAAGATGGCCGCATCGCGGCCATCTTTTTTTATTGTGCGAAAGTGGCTTTCATGGCTTCCGCTTTTTGCGTATCGCCCATGTCGATGTACATGGAGTACAGGTTACGCTTGATGTTCTCGTTGTCAGGTGAAAGCTGCAGCGCACGCAACAGGCACGTCTCGGCTTTCAGGAAGTCGCGTTTGATGGCGTATGCGATGCCCATGTTTTCCCAGGCGCTCTCGAAAGTGGAATCTTTGTCCAGAATCTGCTGATAAACATCAATGGCAGCATCCAGCTGGCCAAATCCGCGCCCCAGTACGTTCCCCTTGATATTTTGGGCGAACAGACTTTCCGGATGCTTTTCCAGATATTTGTTGATGAGGTTATAAGCCTCCTGTATCTTGCTTGCATCCTGCGTCTGTATTCCCAGATCCAGCAACTCGGTGACAGGCTTTATCTCATCATTCTCCACCCGTGAGGCCACTTTCTTGAGGTTTTCTTGCGCCAACGAATTGGTCGGATCGATGAGACTGGCCGTTTGATAGGCCTTGTACGATTGCTCGTAATTGCCATTCAGGAATTCCAATTCACCCAATAGCAGGTACGCATTCAGAGCGTTGCTGTCCAGTTTAATGGCTCTGTTGAGATATTTGTACGCGTTGCGTTTGTCGGATTCCTTGTGACTCTTTTTCCATATCTGCAGGTAGCTGCCGCCGGCTGAAATGTTGCACTTGATGCTGTTGTCGGAGGTCTGCACATCCGTCAGGAATAGCGTGAAATCATTCTTCCATACGAAATTGCGCGTGAATGTCTTGATGCCGTACAGCAGGCTCACAACACCGAGAATCATCAAGGATGCCTTCTGCAGCGTTTCCACCTTGGCCGTGCTGAGCAGATAAATCCAATAGCCGACGATGAGCGTAAATCCCAAGGAAGCCATGAATACGAAACGCTCGTTCATGAAGGTGCCCACGTTGAACAGCAGGTTGGAGGTGATGGAGAAGGTGATGATGAAGAAAGCGATGCCGTAGGCGAAGACACTCTTCTTCTTCAGTTTAATCACTGTGTAAACCACTAACGCAATGCAGCCGACCAGAACCAACCAAACCAGCGGGTTGGAGAAATTGGTGATTGCAATTTGGTGCGGATAGTAGTCGTGTGTGAGCGGATGGGGGAAGATGAGCAATCTCAGGTAGATGCCCCAGGTGATGAGCACGGTGGCTATCTCTTCTGCCTTGCTGGAATTGACGAAGGGGTTGTTCAAGATGTGGGTAGCCTCCTCTGTTGGTATGAAACTGCCCAGCACATGGCTTCTGACCAACACGAAAAACACGCTGCCGATGATGGCGGGAATCAGCGTGAGAGCGTAATCCACCTTCCGTTTCTGTGGATTTTCGTAAAAATAGAGCGAAAGTGGAATGACGGCAAGGTATGTGATGGCGTTTTCCTTGGAGAACAGACCGAATGCGATAGCGATGAAACTTAGCGGCAACCACCACCATTGATGCTTGTCCACGTATTTCAAGCAACACCAAAGTGCGGCAGTGGCGCCTAGCATGGCGAAGATTTCGTCGCGGCCTTTGATGTTGGCCACCACCTCGGTATGGATGGGGTGCAGCGCGAACAGCAAAGTGGCTATAAACGGCAGCGACTGGTACCATTTTTCCCTGTTGTACTTTTGAAACAATAATTCCAATACATGGTATATCAGCAAGCATAACAAGGTGAAATACAATATATTGAAAAGATGGTTGACGAAGGGTAGGGGAGAATCGTTGAAATATTGCTCGTTTTCGCTTTTGTGCAGGTTGTAGTAATCAGAGGTATCGCCAACTTTTTCTTGAATATCTTTCCCAAATAATTGGAATTCAATCAGAAACGTGAGTTGCGACATGGGGCGGTAACGCCCGCCAGCGACAAGAGATTTGTTGTTTCCGAAATAGCCGCTGAACGTGTCCTCGGTGAAGATGGCCTTTACGCCTTCCCAGCCACCGTCAATCGTGTGCTTGCTTTCCAGGATGACCATTCGGTCGTCGAGGGCGTATTTCAAAGTCAATGTGTTCCCGTAGCAGAGGGCAATCAGAAGGAGGATGATGAGCTGGTGGAGGTGTTGCTTTTTCATAAGTATCTTGCAGTTGACTTTGAAACTTTGAGCTTTGAACTTTGAACTTTGAACTTTGAACTTATTAATATTCGTCCTAACTCACAGCCAATCTGATTTTCAGCAGTTTCTCAAGCAGCGGTTTTAGTTCTGCAAGTGGCAGCATGTTGGCTCCGTCGGACAGGGCGTGCGCAGGGTCGGGGTGCGTTTCCATGAAGAGGCCGTCGAAGCCCACGGCCACGCCTGCTTTGGCGATGGTCTCGATGAGGTCGGGGCGCCCGCCAGTCACACCTGCGGGTTGGTTGGGCTGCTGCAGGGAGTGGGTGCAGTCGAGCACCACGGGGCACCGGTTCTCTTTCAGCGCCTTGATACAGCGGAAATCCACGATGAGGTCCTGATAGCCGAAGGAGGTGCCGCGCTCGGTGACCATGACGTGCTCATTGCCGGACTCGCGCACCTTCTCCACCGCGAAGCGCATGGATTCAGGGCTCAAAAACTGCCCTTTCTTGATGTTGACATAGCGTCCGGTTTTAGCGGCGGCCACTAGCAAATCGGTCTGACGGCATAGGAACGCCGGAATCTGCAGCACATCGGCCACTTCCGCTGCCCACGCTGCCTCTTCAGCGGTGTGGATGTCCGTAACGATGGGCACGTTGAGTTCGGTTTTCACTTTCGCCAAAACAGCCAGTGCCTCTTCATTGCCAATGCCGGTGAAAGAGTGCAAGGATGAGCGGTTGGCCTTTTTGTACGAAGCTTTGAACAGGAACGGACTCCCCAACTCCTCGCACACAGTCTTGATATCCTGTGCGATGCGCAGGGTGATCTCTTCGCCCTCGACCACGCACGGGCCCGCGATGAGGAAGAAATTGCGCTGACCAGTAGCCAGAATATGGTTGATATCTGTTGTCATCTCTTTGATTTTAAACTGCAAAGATACATTTTTTTAGTGAGCATTAATCTGTCCCCTGATCCCTGATCCCTGTCCCCTGATCACTTCCAAAACTCCACCCATTTCTTCTCCTCTGTGCTTAGTGCTTCCATATTGCCGTCATAGTTCGAGTTCGGGAGGTACCAGTTGGTGGATTCGAAATATTCTCGTAATTCTTTGTCTTTGAAGATATAGCCGCGATAGGCAAAAGGCAGGTTCTTCAGGACGCGGCGCTGTTTCGGGGAGAATATGGTATAATAGAGGTCTTCTTTCTTGCGCTCTTCGGGAAGTGAAATCGGAATGTATTGTTCTTTGAAGCATTTCAAGATACTTGCGGCATCACAATCACTGTCGTTGTCCGACCAGCTCCATGCTGAAATAGTCCAGTCGCGGCGTTGGCTGATTCTCAATTCTCCTTCGGGATGGAAGTTTGTCTTGTGGAAGGAGATGCTGCCTTCCTGAATATGGAAAACAGGGCATTTCTGGCCATCTCCTAAAGCCCACATGGTGTCGATGGTGGTTTTGCCCTTGCCCAGAATTGTCCATTCTTCGGCGGTTTGGAAGAAATCGGGGAATAGGTGGAACGACACGTGGTCGCCGAGGTTGATGTTCAGCGTAAAGTCGTCAATCTGGTGGTTGGCCCAGCGGTTGGCGGCAGTTAAAATGTAGGGGAAATGGAACTCTTCCTCCACAGAATAAGAAAGGTCAAAGTCGTAAGTGTGCTGGATGATGTTCAATCCCGGGCGGAACCTGGCCTTGAAGTGATAGACATAATCGATGGGCATGCTGCCGGGATAGTCCCAGGCAATGAGCGTATCTTTGATTTGCTTTTTAGTCCAGTTTTGAAAATGTCCGTTGACATAATATTTTGAAGGTGCATAATTCCCGTTGTCGTCATAGCGGCCTCGTTCCACATGGGCAATGTCAAAAGTGAGCGGTTCCCCGTTCAGGATGACTTTGAAATTTTGGATATGCGGATGTTTTGGAAAAAAATCCATGGGATCAGGACCGTTGTACGGCGCTTCGGCCTCGAACCCCACCAGCAACTCCTTCTCGCCTTTTGGGTTGAAGAATTCGTAATAGACGGTTACCTCCAGGTGGTCGCCCACGCGGTTGATGGTCAGCACCTCCTTCTTCACGCTGATGTCGGTCTCGGTAATCGGGATCAGCTGGTTGCCGGAAGCGTAAAAGACACCGTCGTTGGCGAATGTGAAAAGTGTTGATAGACAGCAGAATAACAAGATTGCAATCTTTTTCATAATCATTGAAATTGGACTGCGAAGATACATTTTTTAGTGAACAGTGAATAGTGATCAGTGAACAGTGTTTTTTCCTCGTGATACTTGTGGTCCGCGGAGTATTATCGCCACGAATCACGAGGATCTGCGCGGATTATTTTACTCGTGATACGCGCGATACGCAGATAATATATTTTGCTATTTTTGCAGCGCTATTGATCTGCCATAGTGTTTATCGGAATTCGCATTATGGTGGCAGCAACTCGAAAAAGAGTGCTTTAAAAGTCCCCACATAAAATAGACAAAAAGAGTGATATGAGAAAAAAATCAATTCCGTTTGCAATCGTTTTTTTGATTTCATTTGTCGTTTTACTCGGTTTCGGATCTGCCGAGGCCCAGCATTATGGAGTTGTTCAGACTGCGAAGCAAACGGGCGTCTATGCTGGAATCCCTGTGCCTTTAAACATTATAACCGATGGTAAACCTGAGGATATTTCGCTTGCCGCATCAGCTGGCGTCATCAAAGACTCCTACTTGACTGTTCCGGATTCAATGATCGGCAAAAAGGTCAAGATCTCCGTGATGAAAAAGTCTTCGAAAACAGAGACGGAGATAGGAAGTTCCACTTTTTGGGTTTACAAAGTGCCCAATCCACATCTCGTTCTTGGCCCCCGTGTGAGAGGCGGCTACCAAAATCGTGGCGACCTCCTGCTTTACCCGAAAATCCGGGCCACAATGGAGGAGAATTTCCCTTATGACATCAAGTGGGAAGTCATCAATTTCCGGGCAATCGTGATTAGTGGCGGAAAAGTGGTCGCCGACGAGGTCTGTTACGGCGATATGCTGACGGAGAAACTGCAAGCACTTATTCGTGATTTGCCGGGACACTCCACAGTCGTTTTTGATAATGTGGTGGTCACATCGGTGGTGGGTACGCGCGTGCTGAAGGGCTTTACGGTTGTCATTCATGATGAAGAAACAGAGGAAGCAATTAACGATGATGAGAATCTTGTTGATTTTGCGGAACAAATGCCCGAATTTCCAGGTGGACAGGAAGCATTGAACGCCTATTTGGTCAAAGAGGTGAAATACCCGGAAGTTGCCAGGGCACACGGCGTGAGCGGAACCGTTATAGTTGAATTTGTGGTAGAGAAAGACGGGAGCATAAGCAACGTTAAAGTCAAAAACCCTTTGTTTCCCCCGTGCGACGAAGAGGTCCTGCGCGTCATCTCCTCTATGCCAAAGTGGATCCCCGCAAGAAACAAGGGTGTGCCCGTCCGATCCTTTTCGCAGATCCCAGTGACATTCCGGATGCAATAACCTTTGAAATACCCATTTAACTATACCACAATGATCAAAAACAAACAAGACATTCGGACTGAAACCGTAGAAAACCAAGGTAATGTCGAGGGCCGAATTAGCAAGGACATCATCCTTACGCCCGCGGAAATGCTGGAGCGCGCCTCCATGTTTAACATCATCACCCTTCCTTCCGGGAGCCGGATCAAGGAGCACCCGCATATCGAGGATGCGGAGATTTACTATATCCTGGAGGGCGAGGCTGAGGTTACCGACAACGACACCACCGCCATCATGCGTGCCGGCGACGTGATGTTCACCGGCAACGGCGCCCGCCATAGCATCGCCAACCACAGCGGCCAAGATGTCCGCTTTCTGGCCTGCATATTGAGGTAATCGTAAATAAAAAAAAGGTACGGCAAAAATCTTACCGTACCTTAGTTCTGATCACTGATCACTATTTTCTGTGTCTTTTCTTGCGGGCCAACTCGTTGGGCTCCAACGCCATCTGCTCGCCGTGCAGCAGGGAGGCCACGCCTTCCACATGCTTCTTGTCGGGCAGCGGACTGCAGGTGTTCTCCTGGTAGTCAGACGGCTCAGTGTAGGTGGTGATCACGCCTTCGTAATTGCGCAAAATCACCTTGTGCGGACTCTGTGAAATCACATAGTTGGGCATGACGGGGATCTTGCCGCCACCGCCAGGAGCGTCCACCACGAAGGTCGGCACGCAGTAGCCGGAGGTGTGTCCGCGCAAGTTCTCGATGATTTCGATACCCTTGGATACGGGCGTGCGGAAATGCTCCAGACCCATGGAGAGGTCGCATTGGTAGATGTAGTACGGACGCACGCGCATACGTACGAGGTCGTGCACGAGCTGTTTCATGATCTCGGTATCGTCGTTCACGCCGCGCAACAATACGGTCTGGTTGCCCAATGGCACACCAGCGTCAGCCAGTTTGGCACAAGCGGCTGCAGATTCGGGAGTGACCTCGTTCGGGTGGTTGAAGTGCGTGTTGAGCCAAATCGGGTGGTATTTCTTGAGCATGTTTACCAAGTCATCGGTAATACGCTGTGGGCAAACCACAGGGGTACGGGAACCGAGACGGATAATCTCCACGTGCGGGATGGCGCGCAGACGTTGAATAATGGATTCCAGCATCTTGTCGCCCACCATCAAAGCGTCACCGCCAGAAAGGAGCACGTCGCGTACTTGCGGGGTGCGGGCGATGTAGTCAATAGCAGCCTGGATGCGATCCTGCGTTGATTCGCAGTCGTTCTGGCCGGCAAATCTTCTGCGCGTGCAGTGACGACAGTACATGGAGCACATGTCGGTGATGAGGAACAACACTCTGTCCGGATAACGGTGAGTGAGGCCCGGAACGGGAGAATCCTCATCCTCGTGCAGCGGGTCGAGCAGATCGGCGGGTGATTGATGAACTTCTGCGCCGGTCGGGATGGCCTGACGGCGAATCGGACAATGCGGGTTGTTGGGATCGATCAAACTCAGATAGTACGGCGTGATGGCCATACGGAGGGTCTGCAGCGATTTCTTCACGCCTTCTTCCTCCGCAGGAGTCAGCTCGATATATTTTTTCAGTTCATCTAAGGTCTCAATTCTATTGCGGACCTGCCATCTCCAATCGTTCCATTCAGCATCGGTAACATTGGGGAACAATTCTTTTCTTCTGCTTGGCATATAATTTTCAGATTAATTGTTTTAATTGATGATATTTCAAAATCGGGGTGCAAATATACAAAATTTAGGACAATGAGAAGTATAGAGTTGATGGTTTAGGGTTTAGAGAATAATAAATAATGATGAGGACTAGTATTCCGGATAGAGCAAATATTTTTTGCGGATGGATTTGAAATTATCCAAATCTTCCTGCCAGCTTTGCCGGATTTGCTCTTCACTCATGCCGGAAATGATTTGCTTGCGCAACTGGTCGGTGCCGGCAAGTTTGTCAAAGAAGTTCGCGTTGGTAAAAAAGTGCTCTTTGTCAGCGTATTGCCGGTAAGCCGTCATCAAATATTGCAGATTGAATGAATTGGCGCTGTCCAAATGTGTGGTGGCGAAATCCTTGAGATAATATCCGCGGCACGCTTTCCCGTTGTGTGGCGGGTTCTCTGACACGCCTCGAATGGGTGCGGGCGTGAAGGTGTAGTCGCCCCCGTTCATCATCGGTGCACCGTAAATCTGGAAGGGTAGGGTAGTGCCGCGCCCCACGCTGATGTTCGTGCCCTCGAACAGGCAAAGCGACGGGTACAGGTAGATGGATTCCGCGTTAGGCAGGTTGGGTGATGGAGGCACTGGTAGCACATAGCGGGTGTTGTGAGTATAATTCTGCAATTGCACAACAGCCAGGTTGCAATGGATGCCGCCAGCCAGCCAGCCCTCACCGTTGATCATCTTCGCATATTCCCCGATGGTCATGCCATAAACCACTGGCACGGAATGCATGCCTACAAAGGACTTGTATTTCAGGTCCAGCACAGGGCCATCAACAAAATAGCCGTTGGGGTTCGGGCGGTCCAAAACAACAACGGGAGTGCCTTTCTCTGCCGCTGCTTCCATTACGTAGTGCAAGGTGGAAATGTATGTATAGAAACGACAGCCCACGTCCTGCAAATCAAAGAGGATGAATTCTACATCGGCCAGTTGCTCCAGCGCAGGCTTTTTGTTCTTTCCATAAAGCGAGACTATGGGCAAACCAGTCTTGGGATCGGTCCCGGAGGCGATGTGCGCACCGGCTTCAGCGTTCCCTCTGAAACCATGTTCAGGGCAAAATATTTTCACCACATTCACACCTCTTTTTAAAAGAGTGTCCACCAGATGGACGTTGCCGACCATAGAGGTCTGGTTCCCGCAAACGGCCACCCGCTTGCCCTTTAGGAGCCAGATGTAGTCGTCAACCCGCTCGGCACCGGTCTTTATGTTGTTTTGGGCATGGCTCCAACCACAGAGCACAATGCTGATCAGAAGAAAAAAAACAGTTTTTCGCATAGTCTTAAAATGAAACTACCCGAGTCAAATCGGGTAGTTTCGGGTATGTTAAAAAGACGGCTTATTTTTGAATAACCATCTTCTTGGTTAATACAACATCTTTGAATCGGAGTGTGTAGAAATAGATGCCTGCAGCAAGGTTGGAGGTGTTTACATCATAGTGGTTGTCGCCTTCCAAAGCATCTTGACTGTCAGAGTACAACAACTGTCCTGCTGCGGAGTAGATGTGAAGTCTGGTTACACCGGCCTCAGGCAGCGTGTATGCGATGCGCGTGCTTGTGATGGCAGGGTTCGGGTCGTTCTGCATAAGGACCACGCCGTCCTTGTCACCAAGTTCAGGTACATCGTAGTTGGTGCATGTGATCACGTGCTTTCTGTTGTTCAGCGTATCTTCTGCAGGTTCATAATCAATGTGTAATCTGAAGAAGAAGTCCACACCAGGAGACGGGAATTCAAGGACGAAACCAGAATCAAGCGTATAAGTCATAGACTCATTCGGCAACAGCATATGCTCGATAGTGTCGTATCTGACTTCGACATCGTTGCCGACAGACATCGTGGTGGTTAAATCGAACTTGTGAATAGGTGACAGGCCGACATTGCTGATGACAACCTTCGGATGTATCACATCACCAATGCCTATACACTCGTTAGTGTCAGGACTGATAACTGATACCAGCTTGATACTGGGTACGCCGGCTTTCAAGTTGATGTCATCAAGACAAGGATCAATCTTGCCTGAATGATTCATTATCTTGAATCTCAATTGGGCAACCTCATCAAAACCGATTAGCGCATTATCGTATTTAGACCACGGAGAATCTGAGGAGGTTTGACCACCGTCTGCCTTGGTGAGGGTATCGATGGTGACGAAGTTTTCACCAGAACCAACTTGAACGAGAATCCTGAAGCTTGAGGAGTTTACACCAAAGAAATGCTTGTAGAATGAGAGCTCCACAGGGTATTCGTGGTTGTAGTGCATGTTGATACAATGGGTGGTCAATGTAGCCCAGTATGAAGGATTGCCAGGACCAGGAACGGTGGCGTAACGACCTGAAGCATTGTCCTGCGTGTGATCGTAAACAGGACCAGCTTGCGGGTTGTTATCAGCAGCACCTTGGTGGAGAACCCATGCGTATGAAGGATTCTGTTGATCCAGAATCCAGTCATTGGTGAAATGAAGGTTGTCAATCGTTGTTCCCGTATTATGATCGAAATCATGGAAGAATGGGATTGCAAGGACATTGTGCAGGGAGTCTGTAGATGCCCGTGTGGTAAGCGTGTCGTTGTGTGCATATTGATCGGGAGCGTAGGTGAGATGGGAGAAAACGGTGTAGTTGCCGATAGTGCTCAAATTCACATGATTCAAAACTGCCATGATAGAGTCGCCAGGAGCAACTGAACCGGAAGTCAGTTGCGTGTTGTAAGTGTTGGTGGTGGAACCTGAGCGAACAGTGGACGTCACTGTCAAGGCGTTCCCTTCGGAGAATGTTTGTGTTTGGGAACCGTAGTTCTTGACCCAAACACGCATGGTGGCATCGGCATCAGGACATACATCGCCGATTGGGTGCACGTATGAAGTGATTCCCATGTCATGCTCGTATGGCGGCAAGATGTTGATGGCATAATCCTCTGCCTCACCCTTAAGGGAACCATAGCTTGACACTTGTGAAATAGTGGAATTGGCGCAGACGACACGCATACGTGTGAGACCTGTTCCGGCGTTGGCAGGAACTCTTACATAGAGGAACAGCAAAGAATCTTGAGCGTTATTGACATATCCTCCAGCAGGGGTGATTCTTTCATCATTAGTAAACACATTGTCTCGGTTGTAGTCAATATAAATTGCCTTGTACACACGTGCGCCAGTAGTGCTCTCAAATGAGTGAGATACCGATATCGGATAGCGCTGTCCTTTCACGATGGTGCCACGAAGCGTCTCATTCAAGGTGAAGTCTGAATAATAATTGTCGTTGTCACGTGGGTGGGACAAGAATGGATCTGGATTGCCATTGTTAATACCTGCGAAAGTGACATTTGTGATGTGACAGGTTGCGGTGCTATTAACAGGCACAGGCAGATTAGGCTTCATCAAAGACGTGGTTACCGTATCGTTTGCACGGTAATTGTCGTTGGTCAAATCTGTATATACTTTGAATGGTGTTTCAAAATAGACATCAGAGAGATCAACACGTGTAGTGAAGGTCATGTTTTGGGTAGCACCCGGGGCAATTGTACCGGTGTAGTTTTGTGTCACAGGAGTTCCGTTGCCCAATTGATAACGTACTGGGAAGTTGGATTCGCTATTGCGACCATGGTTGGTGATACGAACACTGACCTGCTCATTTGTTGTATAATTATCGTTGGGAGCAGTAGGTGTAAGGATGGCCTCCAAATGCAAATCATGATTGCGTTGGGCAGTGTTGATAGTCAACAATCCTTTGGGAGATTCGCAGGTGTAGCTGAATTTGAAGCGCGTATTCCATCGGGTCTTAGCCCAAGAGAAACTGCCTGTGGTCTTGGTCAATAAACGTTTTTCAATATTGGTATAATAGAATTTCGGAATAGAAACACCGTTGTTCGTTATACAGCTACCACCGTTACAATCATGCTCTGTGTAAAGGAAGATGGCCCTTCCGTCATAGTCGAAACCTCCAGGTATAGGGAATGCCCACCAACCGGTCTGGTCGAATGCTACATCACCATCAAATATCAGCACTGCGGAAGCAGTCTCTGCATTCCAGTTAACAGTAGGCACAGTGGAAGATGTGTAATTGGTGTCGTTGGTGTTTTTCAGCCAGATTTTAATAGGAACGCTGGTTCCTGCATTGGTGTTTTTGGTCTTGATGTTGACGAAAATAGTGTCAATACGTCCGGGATGACCACCTAACTCATCTGACGAGTATTGGATTCGTGCGTAAGATTTGGCTTGATTCAACACATAAGGCAGGTTAGTTTCAGAAGAGGAACTGGCATTGCCGACTGTCACCAAACTGTCAAAATGAGGACTTTCTATACGGCCACTATAATAATACTGTACAGTGTCATACAGCGGAGCTGTCGTAAAGCCAAGACCTTGGGCGAAAGGAATAGCATCTGTAGCATTCTCGTAGAAATAATAGTACGTGTATGGACTGTTGGAGAAATTGGCAGCGTTTACAGTATAAGGTTGTCCGTAGTTGGTGTTGTTGAAGGTACGGGTGACCGGAGTCTCTGTCGGATATGCCGGTACATACAAGGTGCCGCGGATGGTGTCATTCGTGCGGTAGATATATGAACCGGTTTCAGAACAGTTGCTGAAGATGGTGTAATTGTAAATGTTGTTTTGCGTCTGAGAGCCGATATTCACACCATTGTCAAAAGTTACAGCCATATTGCTCAAGGAAGAAATGGGTTGATTGATAACCACGCTGCCGTTGGCGTTGTGGGTACCGGTGAATTGGGCTGTCAGATTGAATTTGCCGGCAGGGATGACTGAAGTGGAGGTGGTGTCCGTGTTAGACACACGCACTTGAATAGGATAGTTTTGGGTTACTCCACATTGATAAGATATCGGATTTACCAGCTCTTCTGTCTTCAAATCGTATGCAGGTACCGGCACATTGATGTAAATGGGCGTTCTTCGTGTGACACAAGGACTGTTCTTGGTCTGAGCTTCAACCCAATATGTAACAGAATCGTACAGCACAGGAGTGGTGTACATTTGTGTGGTGG
>Ga0310690_10000414_pt1 | contig 93587 bp, 73 predicted proteins | sample AusTroGonzalo_MG_2_FD_207661 | JGI IMG/M metagenome (GOLD analysis project Ga0310690, IMG submission 207661) | Bovine rumen microbial communities from tropical cattle in Woodstock, Queensland, Australia - Gonzalo_04 (v2) (version 2) | ecosystem: Host-associated > Mammals > Digestive system >...
CTTCTCGGCATACTGAAGTCTCTTCAGGTTATCTTCGGTATTGGTATAACCCTTGAGTCCTTCGACCACCTGTCTTGCTTTTGCCAGCTCCTCCGTCAATGTCTCTTTATCCGGTGTAACATTACCGACAACAAGAAGATAGGTCTGCTCATCAAAATCTTTCTTGAACTCGAGACTGAATTCACTTGCCGCCACAACAGAACTGATCATCTCGTTATTTCTGGCGTTAATGTGCCACATGTTATAGAAAGCATACGCGATGAACACCACGCTCGGAAGGAGCAGGATGATATACGAAATACGGATCTGCGTCGCCAGACGTGATCTTTGTTTCTCTTTCTTTTCTCCTCCACTCATTCTTCCGCGTCTCCGAGGCCCTTGTTTCTATACTGCGTGGGAGTGATCCCCTGTGTTTTCTTGAAAAGATACGAGAAATAATGCGGATCCTTATACCCCACAAGGACACCGATCTCATTACTCTTCTTGGACGATCTGCGGAGCAGTTCTTTTGCCATATCCATACGGTAATCCGTAAGGTATTTAATGAAGGGCTGTCCGGTTTCCTGCTTGAAAATAGCACTCAAGTGATTCGGTGAAAAATTCACCTGCGCCGCAAGCGTGTTCAGCGAAAGCTCTTCTTCCGCATAGTGCTCGGTGATGTACGCCACCGCTTCCTTCATGACATCGTGATACCGGCCCAGCGTGTGATTCTGCCGCATCGAGAGCGAAAGCTTCAGAAGATCGAGAAGATAATCCGAGGTCTTATTTTCATCCGACAGCACATCACTGTTCGGAAGGTCCACTTTCTCATCCACTTCCTTGCGCGAAAGGCCAAGTTCATTCTCGAGAAAATCCGCTGCGCAAAAATACATGTCCATAGCGATATACTGACGGAGCATCGCAGAGCGCAGTGCATTGTTTCCGATATTGTTGAGATACTCTTCCAGGAAGAACGTGATCTCGGATGGCTCACCGCCACGAAGGAAACGCTTCACCAGACGGCGGTCGATATGCTGCGGGTCCACTTCCGAAAGGATGTCCACCTCATTTTCCGGCTTAAGTCCCTCTTCGGAACCGACCAGGAATCCATTCTCTGATGTCAGATACATATGGGCAAAAGCACGGCTCGCCCAATCAAAAGAGGTATGGATCTCCGTGACTCTCTCCACCGTCTGTCCGATCGCACCGAAATACCGGATATGCTTATACCCGGCAAAAAGCGTCTGCATTTTAGAAATGGAACTATCGATCTTTCTCTTGATGTCTTTGTCACTGTCGCCCTTAAAAAGAAGCGCGATCCCTTCCACGATGAAATCAAAGAAAAGCGCACCGGTTTCATCCGCGATCTGACGGATGCCTTCTTCCACTTTCACAACACTGTTGGAAAACTCACCGATATCGTGTTTGGATGACCAGGCCCGAACCAGTACGATGTTATAGCGGACGGCAGTAATATCGATATCGACTTTTTTCGACTCCTCGATCAGCTCCGATGCATGAAGACCGCCCTTCACAAGCTTATTGAAGAAATCACGTTTCTCAAGTTCGGTACGCTCCTGCATCTCCTCTTCATAACGCTTGGCCACTTCCCGCTCCGCCTTTTTCTCACGGATCTTCTCCGCAAGATGATCCACTTCCTTGAGAAGATTTTCACCATTAACAGGTTTCAGAAGATAGCAGGACACACCGATCTTGATGGCCTCTTTGGCAAACTGAAAATCCTCATAGCCGGTCAGGATAATGATCTCCACCCAGGGGAACTCCTCCTTGATCATACGGCTCAACGTCAGCCCGTCCATAAACGGCATCTTGATGTCTGTGATCACGATATCCGGCTGCGCCTTCTGGATCATGGGATACGCCAGTTCACCATCCCCGGCCTCCCCGCAGAAATCATATCCATGCGCCTGCCAGTCGATGTTGTTCTTGATCCCCTCTCTGACTACATACTCATCTTCAACCAGAAAAACCTTCAGCATACTATCTCCTTAACAAAAGAGCGCTCGTTTTGTCCGCTCCTCCGTTACTATAGTATCATACCAAGTCGTTTCATGCGCAAGTACAAAAATGCTGCCTGCCACGTCACCCCCGAGCGCGCGGGGCGCTGCGATCAGTTTCCACTTGAACACCCGGGATAAGCCGAAATCTCGAACTCTCTCATTTCCGCATTATTTTTCGGCCGTTTTTGAGCCCCAAATAATGCGTCTTTCCCAAAAGCACTGATCCCGACTTACTTTGTCAAGAAAAGATTGCCAAATCGGGCGAAAAACTAATGCGCCGCGGGCACTTTCTCCCATTTCGGCTTATCCCCTATCCCCAAGGTTCGCGATGCCACACCAAGGCGCGCGCGGGGTAGGGATCAGCTGCCATACAAGGTTGGGAGGTCCGATCAGGGGGGCTGGGATCAGCTGCCATACAAGGTTGGGGTGTCCGATCATTCTCAAAAGCACTCGCCCGCGGGGCATGTGTGTTGAATCCAAGAATAATCCAGAATTGCACATACATTTTTGGATGTTTTTCGACCCTACTGTATGTTAGGTTTTGCCAAATCTCGTTTTGCGCATGCACTTGTCAAGAAAAGAATGCCAAAACCACTGAAAACTGTATGTTCAAAAGCAGTTTTTTGATAATCCCACACACATCGCCTCCAGCCGGGTCACCGCGTCCCACGCGAGAAGCGGTATCGCTTTCCCGAAGGTCTATCTGATAATCGAAAAACCATGTCGAGTGCGATTCCGCAGGGCGTTGCCCGAGGACCTAGCACAAGACATGGTTTTTTCGATTTATCTATTTAAGTTTCGGAAAAGCGATTCAGATCGTGCCGCGCTCGATTCCGTAACTCTTACATATCGCAGTGAACTCCTCACTGCTTCCGAAGAAGGCAAGCACAGAGTCCCGGGTCTGCCGTCCGCCGGCGATTTCTCCGGTCCAGTACGCAACTTCCGAAGCTTCCGGTTCGCGATCCATAAAGGTCGTGTACAGGCGTTTCATATATTCTTTATCGGACGTCTTTAATCCTTTAAACTCGGCGGATTTGAAGAATTCGTTTGCGGCGCCACATCCGGTCTGTTCAAGATTTGTCAGTGCCAGCGCCCAGTATTCCCATCCTTCCTCTTCCGGATCTCTTCCGAGACAGCAGGTATAAAGTCTTTCGACAAACTTGCGTGCCTGCGGGGAAGCGAACTCCGCTTTATGGTAGATCGCACCGGAGCGGACACTGTAGGTCGCACAGACGTTGCACCACTCTGTGGACTCGATGAATTCATTGACCACATCCTGCTTCGTCATATCCTTTTCAAGACGATCCAGCCAGTATGCTTTTCCTGGCTCATCAGATTCGCGGTCATAGAACGTGTGATACAACACTTCCAGGAACTGCTTGTCAGATAGATTTCTGTTCATGAATTCCGGTGCTTCCAGAAGGAAGAATCTCGCACAATCTGCACCGGTAAGTCCATTCTCCACGACCTGTTCGACCCAGAATGCTTTACCTTCCGCCTCGGACGGACGGCCCAGTGCATAGACATAAAGCCGCTCGACAAAATCCTCGAATGTCGGTTCCGGTGTAGGCGTCGGAGTCGGTTTATCTCCCGGAACTCCGGTCACACCAGGAGTCGGCTTCTTGGTTGGCACCTTGGTCGGTGCTTTTGTCGGAACAGAGGTCGGGGTTCCCGTCGGAACGCCTGTCGGCGCACCTGTCGGTGTATGTGTCGGTCGCGGGCTCGGTGACGCAGTCGGCGTAGGCTTCGGCCACCATGTCGGAGTCGGAGAAACGGTTGGTTTTCCCGCAGGTGTCGGCGTCGGAGTTTTCTTCGGAACTCCGGTTGGCGTTCCCGAAGGTACTGGCGTTGGTGTCCCCTTCTTCGTAGGTATCTTCGAAGGTGTTTTTGACGGAGTCTTCGAAGGTGTTTTTGACGGAGTCTTCGAAGGAGTCTTTGAGGGCACCTTTGTAGGAGTCTTCGTCGGCACTTTCGTTGGCGTTTTTGTCGGTGCATTTGTCGGCGTCGGCGCCAGCCATGTAGCCACAAGTTTCAGCCGGTTGTTCGGCAGATTATTCTTGTTATCAAAACGGACCGTCGGATCCTTTCCGGAAACAAGCGGATTATTGATATCGTACATCGCGAGGCAAATCGTCGCATCCGAGGCCAGGGTGCCATTGTAATTGAACTCGAATGTCAGTTCTTCCCCGTCTTTAAATGTGCCGCTCTTGATCCGGACCGGCGAACCGTAGTTCGAAATCTTGTTTCCATTTGCATCCGTAATCTCTGCGCAAAGATCGATGTCAAAGTAGCTCGGCGCAAGTCCGGTGTTCTTTATCTTCACGACCAGTTTGCTGCCGTATCGTGTTGCGGAAGTGACCGTGTAATTGTACCCAAGGCGGTTACACATTTCATCGATGATCGGCTTTTGCTCCTGATAGAACTCGTAACTGCAATAACTGTCCTGATCAAGCGCGAAGATCGACAAATGCGAGATCTCAATCGTCTCCCGAAAGCGCTTCTGCGTCCAGTTTACATTGGAATACTCATCCTTCCGCTTCAGTGATTTCATCTTACTATAGGGCCAGTAATTCTCACCGAGTACCGGCATATTCGCACGATACGTCGGAAGCAGGCTCCACTCCCGGTTAGCCAGGCAGATCAGGCCGTCATCCCGTTTAGTGATCCCCTTCGAGATCGCATAGCGGTAGATTTCCCCATATCCGTTTGAAGGCAGGGCCAGAAGAGTCTTATGGAACAAAGACGCATACCAGTCCACCATATCTTTCTGGATCTCCAAAGAAGGCATGAATTCCCCCAAAGCAAAAGAATTGTGCCATTCTCCAAAATCGCCGAAGGGGCGGATGTCGATGAATTCCACACGTGGATCGCCGTCGTATTTCTCCGCCAGCGCCACGGCAAAATCCTTGCACGCCTGAAGATAGATCGGATCATCCCATTTCGGAAAAACCACTTCTTTCGAGGGGTCATCTTTTAGCTTTGCTTTGTTCTTCTTGGCTCCCTTGGCATAGACCCACTGTGGAACAAAGTCCTTATTCAGATAGGACGAATACGGCATGATCCGGATCCCGTATGTCATCCCGTGTTTCTCACAAGCATCCAGCATCGCGTCGATTTCCGACCAGTTATATACACCCTCTTCCGGATTCAGATCATTCCAGTGCGGCGAACCGCTGACGATCGTCACCACATCCCAGGCCCGGTTGTTCGCCGAACCATCGATTCCGTACTCGAATCCGTCAAGCATGTAGGGATCGTACGCAGTCATCACGAATCCCTTATGCGGATTGGCGATTGCCTGCCCGGACGCTTCTGTCCGGTAGATCACAGAAGGTTCACCCGGCGGAGTCGGTGTGGGAGTGGTTGCTTTCGTCTTTGGAAAAAGCTGCGCACTGAGCATCTGCGCCAGCATATCTGCACCAAGCGCAGTAGTATGCAGATTGTCCGAAGCATAGTATTCTTTTTCCTCGTAATACTCATTTTCCAGAGTAAGTTCAAGCCACGGCTGGAACAGATCGATCACGCTGACTTTTTCGTTTTTAGCGATCTCATCCAGCTTCGAACTAAACCACCGGCTCGTCGGAAGCGGATACTTATACTCGTCAGATCTCTCACCGATCTGCTTGATCAGATAGACTTTCATGCCCTTGGCTTTCGCACGCCGAACCATGTCCGTCACTGCAGTCACATATTCACTCGTATCCATCGGATCTTTGTGCGCGGCAGCCTGTGCAATATAGTCATACATCCCCGTATTCAGCAGAAGGATATCGCCGCTTTTGCCATAGAATTCCGCCGTGCCGAACAGGTGCTCATTGACGACCGGGGCCAGCAGGGAGCTTCCTGAAATGTTTCGGATCTCGTACTTGTCCGTATTGATATAACGGGGCAGGAATTCACCCCATCCCCGATCACTATCCTCTTCCGCATTGTAGCGCTTGGCCGATGTTTCATCACCGCAGATCCAGATCGTCGGTCTGGTCGTCGTCCCCGTGGAAGTCTGCTCGATCTCGATCGTACTAATGGAATATTCCCCGCCCTTGCCTGCCACGGCGCGGATATTCAGCTGCCCGTCGGTCACCGGGATCGTAAACGAATCCGTCGCATTGTTCCCCGTAAGGAAGAAAAGCTGCCGGTAGCCCTCCGCGACGATCGTCGTCGATACGACATTTCCGGTCGTGACCGTGATCTTATACACACCCTTTGGCAGATCGACCTTAAAATGTCCGTCATCTCCCTTAAAATGTACCGCGTCACTAAGCGCGCCGGTGCCGAGGGCATCAACGTTTTCCGCAAGGCTTGTATCGTTGATGCCATAACCCTTTGCCGCGCTGTAAGCGTCTTTGGCAGACACTCCGATATACCCGGACGCGTTTCCTCTTCCACCCAGATCAAACTTTTTCGTGATCAGATCTGTCTGAACCTTTTCCTGTGCCGATGCTTCCATCCGCCGTGCCGCGGCTTTGGAAGGCATAGCAGCCAGCACAGTAGTAAAGGCCAGAATTGTTGCAATAAACTGTTTCATTTAAACATCCCCATATGCGCATCGAAAAGCGCTTCAACAAGCTTATTCAACCAAATTGTTTAATTTGCCACGCTCTGCATCTTTTGGTACTCAATACCATACTGTTTACAGATCATCGTAAACTCTTCGGACCGTCCGAAGAATTCAAGGATGCTGTAACGTGTCTGTTTTCCCTCACAGAGCTCATTCATCCAATACTTGATCTCATTGATATCCGGTTCTCTTTCCATGAATGTTGTATATAGCCTCCTTAAATACTCTTCGTCCTTAGTATTCAGTTTTATAAACTCATCCGATGTGAAGAACTGTTCCGCCAGATCATATCCGGATACCTCCAGATTGGTAAGAGCCAGTGCCCAGTACTGCAAGCCCTCTTCCTCTGCTTCTCTTCCAAGACAACAGGTGTAAAGTCTTTCAACAAATTTGAGCGCCTGAGACGAAGCGGACTCCGCCTTATGGTAGATCGCACCGGAACGGACACTGTAGGTTGCACAGACGTTGCACCACTCTGTGGACTCGATGAATTCATTGACCACAGATTGCTTTGTCATATCTTTTGTCAGACGGTCAAGCCAGTATGCTTTTCCTGCTTCATCGGATTCACGGTCATAGAAGGTGTGATACAGCACTTCCAGGAACTGCTTATCCGTAAGATTTCTGTTCATGAATTCCGGTGCTTCCAGAAGGAAGAATCTCGCGCAGTCCGCGCCGGTTGCACCTTCCTCAACGACCTGCTTCACCCAGTATTCCATACCCTGCGGATCAGACGCACGTCCAAGCGCATAGGTGTAGAGACGCTCAACAAAATCTTCGAATGTCGGTTCCGGTGTAGGTGTCGGAGTCGGCTTATCTCCCGGAACTCCGGTCACACCAGGCGTCGGAACTTTGGTCGGCGTCTTTGTCGGAACGCGTGTCGGGCTTTCTGTTGGTGCGCCCGTCGGTGTGCCCGTAGGCACACCGGTCGGGACAACCGTAGGGATATTCGTCGGAGCCGGCACATCTGTCGGAACAGAGGTCGGTCTGGCTGTCGGTGTATGGGTCGGTCTCGGACTCGGCGATGCCGTCGGCGTCGGCTTCGGCCACCAGGTCGGTGTAGGTACAGCGGTAGGTGTTCCTTCCGGAGTCGGTGTCGGGGTCTCAGTCGGGACCGGCGTCGACGTCGGAATTGGCGTAGCCGTTGGTGTCGGCGTCGCAGTCGGCGTCGGTGCTGCCGTTGGAGACATCGTCGGGAACGGTGTCAGCGTCGGCGTTTTCGACGGAGACGGGAATCGTGTCGGGATATCCGGTCTGCGCGTCGGTGTCGGTGTAGAAGGTCTTGTCGGCCGTGGTGTCGCCTGTTTTGTAGGTGTCGCCTTCTTCGTTGGTGTTGCCTGCTTTGTAGGAGTGATCGTTGTCTGTTTTGTCGGTACAGGTGTTGCCGGTTTCGTCGGGTTCTTTGTCGGTGCGGGTGTAGTGGTTACCTGCACGGTCGGACGCGGTGTCGCCTGCTTCGTAGGTGTGGCCTTCTTTGTCGGCGTAGCCTGCTTAGTTGGCTGTTTCGTCGGTGCCGGAGTCATTTTTCCCTGTCCGTCACGGACGATATGGACAACGTTAAAATCCACGTTTTTCGAATCCACGATCAGATTGGGATCTGTCGCTGTTTTATTGAAATAGATGTACAGCGACCATTCCGGTTTTCTGTCCGCATGCAGGTATCCTGTTAACAGCGTTCCGCTGCTCTTATTGATCTTACAGTTTTCAAAAACAATCTGACTGTCTGCAAGAGTCATCGATGTTAAGGAAATGAATGTATTTCCTGTATGCGTAATATTACAGTTTCGGAAAAGAATATTCGCGTGTCCGATAGAATATGTCCATGCGCCTAATTCCAGGAACCGGTCGTAAGAAGAATGGATCGTACAGTTTTCAAAAGTCAGTTTCTCGTTTTCGTTTCCAACGCAGGGCAGTATAGCAAGATCATCAAATACGCAGTTCGTAAATGTGCCTGATTTGAGCCCGTAGTTTTTCATCTCGGTCTTACCGGTAAAATGGCAGTTGTCGAATACACGGACCACATTTTCCAGATTGCTGAGGTTATACTGGCTCGTTGTTCCATCGGAACCGATCGTACAGTTATAGAAATACAGGTTATTACCGATCGCGTGTGCAGGTACTAAAGAACAATTCACAAAGGTCGCATTGGATCCTGCGAAGCACGGGAAGTTACAGTTTTCATAAGTTACTTTTTTCGCTACCGCACCTACCCAATTGTTCGTATTCACTGTCGCTCCGGCTCGTTGATTATAGATAGTACAGTTCTTGATCCGGAATTCCACACAATCCGTTTCCGAACTATAGATCGCAGAGAAGTTTATCGCGCCACTGTTATTGTTAAAAACTCTTCCGTACGCGCCTGTGTTCTTATAACCCAATCTCCAATAAACTGTGGAACGTCCGTCGTTGATGTTCTTGATCACGCCGCCGATCACACGGTTTCTTATTTCCATCTGATGGTTTTTGTTTCCATCGTAGATATGGTTGTATCCGATATTATCGACAACGGTGCATGTATTGGTAGAAGCTCTTTCCAATACTGCATTATTGATGTAGTACACATCCTGGCACTCTTCCTGACCATCCTCAAAATCAACCTCGCAAGGTGTGATACTGCTTCCCGCTCTCGTATATTTACAATCGTGAATATACATGTTGGTCACGGCCGTCGGTGCCAGCGCAGTTGTTCTTGTGTCGATAAAATGGATATTACTTACTTCCAGATATTCGGACGGCTGCTGCCAGAAAATATGAGCACTTTTTGCTCCGTCGGAATAAGGAAACTGTGTTCCGAGGAATGTGACTCTGGCATACTTTGCACCATCTACGATCCTCATCTTCCGATACTGGTATCCGGGCACCGTCTCGATGAATCTCTGATTTGCATCATAGAAGGAAACATAGATCACCGGAGAATCTCCCACCAGACCTTTATATCCACCCGGATGGCCGACATACATATACCGGTTTTCCGGATCGGATTTCAAAACAGAAGAAATATCCATCATTGAACTGGTACTGCAGGTCGAAGATGCCTGTTCTTTTCCATTTACGATAACCGATCTGGAAAAGTTCGTCATTGTAAGATTTGTTCCACCGTCCTGACAATACATGGTGAGCAATGTGTGACCGGTGGTATTCTTCACCGTCAGATCCGAAAGCGAACAATACTTTCCGCCGGAAATGAATATCGTGTTGATCCCTTCACCCTGTCCGTTTCTTTCCAGATTCAGTGCCTGTCTTTCGAAACGGTCGCCTTCCAGTGTTCCGTTTACCAGATGTGCGTCTACGGCGTTATTCATGCAGACGATCGATGCACCGCTTTCATGATCGATCGTATCCAGTTTAAAGGTAGCTCCGTTCATATCAACGGTAAAGTTGGAAGGAATGGTGATACAGCTCTTTCTGGCATTATCTCCATTGATCCGGTAGGTTCCGGAAAGGAGGACGATCTTCCGGAATCCCGCCTTCTGCTTATCCGCAAAAAGCTTCGTCAGGCCGTCTCTGGTATTGATCAGATCTTCTGTCTTTTTGCTGTTCGTATTGCTGATCTTATATGTCTTAAGATCCGCACTCGTCATGTAATAAGTCTGCGATTTTGAGATCGTGTATGTAGATGGATTCACGACCCACAGTTCGTTATAAAGCTTGTGGGATCGAAGTCCGGTTCTTGGATCCGAAACCTGTACGGAAAACCAGTGTTTACCTTCGCTCAGTTTTCCGATGGTTAATGTATAATCCCCCGCCGGAACACCGGAGATCGACTTTTTAACCCCATCTACTTCATAGAGCAGATCAAGCCGGACACTTGTATCGTTGTATAAGTATTCGGACTGCTCATAGTCAGTCACATACAGCGGTATCCTGATACTATCATTGACCGTCGGTTTCGGATCAAAGTAGTATGTGGAAACATAAGGCACCTTAAAAAGCGGATCGGTATCCTGCACCGCCGCAAGGCTTTCCGCCTTCATGCTCATCACATTTTCCGCTGATCGTGTTGCTGATACTTCAGAAGCCAGCACCCCGGCTCCCACCGGCAAAACCATGTTTGCCATCAAGACTGCAGTTAACAAACCTGCACTTTTAGATAAAATCCCCTTGCGTCTCGTCTTCATTGCACATCCCTCCAAATATTATCCGTAAAGGCATGTCCAATTGATATCCAAAGTCTACCAATTCCCCCCGAAGACAACATGGTGAGTATAAGTGAACTGAAGAAAAGAGTTTTATCGATTTCCCACTTTTTTATCGAAAATCCAACTCATGTTTCATAGTTGTTTCATAATTTTCCTGTGTTCAGGTCACGGTATTTTTTCGGAGTCAGTCCGCAATTCTTCTTTAACGCTATGGAAAAAGCACTCTGCGAGGAGTACCCCAGTGACATGGCAATTTCAAGGATACTGTAATCGGAATGGCAGAGCATATTCTTGGCTGTTTCGATCTTCGCGCTGCTGATAAATTCCCCGACTTTTTTCCCGGTCTCGGAAGAAAAAAGCCTGGAAAAATATACAGGATTCAGTCCTTCCTTCTCGGCCAGTTCCGTCACGGTCAGCGGTCTGTTGAGATTGTTATAGATATAGTCGATCGATCTTCTTACGTGATAATTGACTACGCTTTTTTTCTTTAGAGCGCGCATCCTCGTCGCGTAGTCGATCTGCATACTTGCCAGAAGATCCAGGACCTGATCTACTGTTTCTGCTTCATCTGCCGCGTTAATGTAGATGTCGCTCAAGGTATAGGCCGTATTCATATCCATACCGCCGTCGATACAAAGTCTGCTGATAATGGCAGAGGAAGCAACCAGATGATAGATGCTGTTACGGAGAGGATCAATAGACAGCACACCTCTTCCGTCTTTGCCGTTGAGATAATTCGGACGCACCTTCTCAAACCGTGCTTTTACAGCTTCTACTTCTCCGCTTCGAATACGGTTATACTGTCGAAATTCGGCAAGGTGATCTGCGCGGACGAATTTCTCCTCCCGCTGAAGAAAAAATCTGTAATCCAACAATCTGTCTGTATGCACAATACTGTCACTCCCCTCGCTACTATAGTACCATATCGGTCCATGTGCTTTGCAAGAGCAAAAATGCAAAAAGATTTCTCCCCATTACAGAAAGGACTTTTCTGTAATGGGGAGAATATGCTGTTTGGTTTGTTTTCACACAAATCTAAGAGCGCTTACTCGATCACCAGTTCACGTGTCTGTACTTTCCTTACCTTTCCGGATACGAGGTATGCAAACAGGAAGAAACCGACGATCAGGAGCACCAGCGGAATCAGGACCGTATCCGCCATGTAGTCGGACAGGAAGCTGCATACACCCATACTGTAGAGAAGCTTGTTGAGAATCGTTTCGGAGAGCAGAAGGCTCATCACGCATCCGATTGCCGAACCGATCGCCGCCACGATCAGAAAACGTATCGCAAACAGAAGTCTCAGTTTTCCGGATGTAAATCCGATAGCTTTGTAGATCCCCAAGTCTCTTCTTTCCTGAGCAAAGATACGGCTGCAGATCATGGAAACGACGACCAGAACAAAGAGGATCGAGAAGAGATAGATCGTGTAGCGCATCACATCCACTGCCATCGAGATCGATTTCATGGATGAATCGTCATCCATATTACTTGAAGCCTCCACGCTGAACGTATCTCCGAATTTTGCTTTTATTGCATCCCCGATCTTGATCGCATCATGTGGATCAGCGGGGCATATGCCAAAATACGAGAAACCTTTTACACCGAGTTTTTTCGCGCTGTCAAATGTCATGGCAAATGTCCGTCCGGTATCGGAAATGCTGGCAAAGATGCCTGAAACTATAAATTCGGCCTCATATTCACGACGTGCCACGGTGACTTTATCTCCGATCTTCAGATCCAGCATGTCGGCAATTATCCCTGTGATGACGATCTCGTTTTCATAGATCGGTGCCCGACCGGACATGATCGTCATAAAGGAATCATCCGGATAGATGCTGCAGATGATCGTGTTTCCTTCGATCGTGAGATACTCTGTTCTGACAAATGTGGCTTTCCGGATCGGTGCGGCGGACTCTGCCACAGCCCGAAGTTCGGTCATCTCTTCTTCCGTAAAGTTCCGGTCTTTGGCACGGACATCCACATCCGTGATGTTTACTCCGATTGCTTCCAAAGCCGATCTTGACTTCATACTGCTGCTCATCAGATTGATAGTCAGCATGAAAAACATCAGCAGCGCGCAGATCAGGATCGCCACAAGATAGCGGCGCTTCTTCGAACTGAACTGCCGGTAGGCAAGGCTCAAAGACAGACTGCTGCCCGATATCGGAGCATTCAGAAGATTGTCGAAATATACATCCCTCGACTCCCCGGTCAGTGCTTTTACCGGAGAAACTTTACCGATCTTTCTCGTTGCCAGGAAGATGACCAGGCAGGACACGATCAGGATCAGGACCAGGACGGAAAGGCCGGAAACATAGTCCACTTTGTTGTCTGCAAGGATTCCCGTGATCGGCTGAAAGATGTTGCCGAACTTAAAGATGAGCGGGATCGCAAGAGCGGATCCGATCACGGCACCCAGGATCTGTGCCAGCATATACCGGAGCGCATAGAGGATGCGGATACGGCCCTTCGTAAAGCCCTCCGCTTTCAATATCCCCAATTCGGTATAACTCATTTCAATGGTCACGGAAATATTGTGCGCCATAATAACGACCAGCACGACCGAGAGGATCAGGGCAAATGCCAGCATGATCGAACAGCACATTTCCGAGAAAAGGCCGGTGTAGTATTTCATATCGCTCATTGTCGTAGACGCATAGGCGAAATTCTGTATCCCGGTATCCTTGTTGATCCTCTGGGAGAAAGCACCGTCACTGAGTCCGCAATCGGCTTTCTTATAGACATAGACGACCGTTACATTTCCCGTCTGATCCGGGTTCGGCACAGAATCGACCTCAGCCGTGAGTTTGTCAAATGTTTCCTTAGAGACATAGACACTCTTCCATCCGATCATGGAAGATCCGCATACCGGTTCCACGACAAAACCTTTGATCGTAAATGTATACTCACCGTAACGGGTCGAGAATAAAATATCATCTCCGGTTTTACATCCCGTGTTTGTCGCGATGCCCTGTGTCAGATAGATCTCTTTTTCAGAAAGCGGATGTACTGCGTCTTCATAAGCACTGAAGTCATCGTTGAACTGTTTTGTCACGGTATCGTTGAGCGGAAGGATCAGCCAGCTCTGGTTGTCTTCTTTGCCGCCGATAGTATGCTTACGCATCAGGACGGCCTGCACCGTCTCCACATGATCCACCAGCGGGTGTTCCATCACCTTCGCAAGCAGTTCCTCCGAGAACCGCTCGTTCGGTATATTCATGATCACGTTTGCAGCGTTTGCCTCTTCGAGGGCATCGTCGATACTCTTAGCGACATTTTTCTTGATGCTGAACAGTGCAAACAGGAACATCGACACGATGATCATAAGCAGCATGATCCCGATAAACGTGCCTTTCTTTCTTCTGATGTTGGCACGAAGTAAAGTAAGGATATCCATATCGTCTTCCTCCTTACCACTTCATGGAAGAAAGCCAGGCGCTGACCTGCGTCTCACGGCTCTTCTCTTCCTCTTTCGTATAGGCAGGAAGCGTCAGTTCGCCGATCACGTTTCCATCTTCCAGATAGAGGAGACGGCTTGCGCGGAGTGCGGCACGAAGATCATGGGTGACCATCAGGATGCTTTGTCCTTCTCGGTTCAGTCCGGTCATCAGGTCGAGCACTTCCGTCGTATTTTTACGGTTCAGCGCACCTGTCGGCTCATCGGCAAATAAAAGTTTCGGAGAATGAATGATCGCTCTTGCGATCGCACAGCGCTGCTGCTCACCACCGGAAACCTGAGACGGCAGATGCGTCTTGACGTCGTAGATCCCCATCTGTTTAAGAAGCGCGTCCGCTCTGTTCTTTACCTCCGCCGTGGTTTGCCCGTTATTCAGATAACCCGGTACCGCCACGTTTTCAAAAAGCGTGAGGTTACTGATCAGGTGCATCTGCTGGAAGATAAAACCGAAGTCATGGCTTCTCAGTTTCGCCAGTTCTTTCTCCTTCATTTTCACCAGATCTTTCCCGTCAAAAAGCACTTGTCCGGATGTGGCTTTGTCCATACCGGAGAGCGCATAAAGCAACGTGGATTTTCCAGAACCGGAAGCACCCATGACAACGGTAAAATCTTTCTCCAGTATTTCCAGATCGATGTGATTCAGCACATGGATCTGTCCGCCGTTGTGGGCGAAGCTTTTGCAAAGGTCATGTGTGGATAAGATTGATTGACTCATTTTTTTAGAACTCCTTTTTCAAACATCTCATTTTCGTCATCTGTGTTTCATGGTCCCCATTATTGCCGAAAACTTATTAAGAAGTCCTTAACCTTTGTACGTCGGAAAAAGAAGTTTTGCCAGAAGCCCTCCGGACGTGTTTTTCAATATCACGTCACCGTTCATCTGTGTCATCAGATATTTCACTATATAAAGACCGAGACCGGAACCGGGCCGGTCACCGTGGTTATGTCCGCGGTAGAACTTATCGAATATAAACGGCAGATCCTCGTCCGGGATCCCTTTTCCGGAATCCTGTACACAGACTGCTACTTTATCCTCCGTTTTTTCGAGGTATACCGAGATCCTGCCGCCTGCATACTTTCTCGCGTTGGTAATCAGGTTCTCGAGGCATTGCAGTAACCGGTCCGGATCCGCCATGATCTTCCCGGAGATACCGGATGCGGAAAACGAGAGATCCTTGCCGTCCGGGTCCAGATCTTTTACCGCCTCTTCGGTAAAAGCACAGATCTCCACTTCCTTCATCTCGACTTTCAATCGGTGCATGTCGGAGAGGGAATGCAGAAGAAGATCATCCGTGACTTTACTTACCTCATCACTCTTTTTCATGATCGTCTGCAGATACTGTGCACGCTTTTCCGGAGAACTGTCCAGATTGGCTTCCAGTCCTTCCGCATAAGCACGGATGGAGGTGATCGGCGTCTTGATATCATGGGACAGAGTTGCAATGACAGTCTTGTTGTTTTCAATGGCTTCTTTTTCCGCGGCACGTGCTTTCCGAAGCTCATGACGCATGCTGTCGAAGGCCCAGGAAAACTCCCCGACTTCACTTCCACGCTGGTAAGAAAGAGGAATATCCAGATTGCCCCTTGCGATCTCTGTCGTATAGTCCGAGATCTTTTTCAGAGGGTGTAACACTGTTACAAACACGAAGATTCCGGCTATCAGAAGGCTCAGTGCGCAAAGTCCGCCCACCAGGAGGATATACGGATCATGCTTCTTTCCCTGCGCATTTCCGCGAAGATTTTCCATGAATCCGTCTACTTTTTCTGCCGCTTCTTCGTTGTTTCCGTGTTCCAGAAGCTGACCGATCTCATTCATATCCACCAGCTGCCGGGTACGCTCCTTCTCATTTCCGTTCTCCGAAACGAAATACAGGATCAGGGTCAGAGCGATGACGAGAACCAGAAGGAATACAAATATACCGATCACACGTTTACTCATCCTCCGGGACCTCCAGCATGTAGCCGACTTTATAGACTGTCTTAATGAACTTCGGTTCGGCCGGGTCCTCTTCGAGTTTCTCACGAAGCCACCTTATGTGGACCGTCAGAGTCGATGCTTCCGACGTCATAAAAGCACCCCACACCGATGTCAGTATCTTCTCCTTTGGCATGGCCTGGTTTTTGTGTTCGCATAGAAAAGCCAGAAGATCGAATTCACGAAGCGACAGGGATACCGCTTCTCCCTTTTTCGTCACGGATCTCGCCGTGATATTTACCTGGATATCACCAAAAGATACGATCTTCTCTTCTTCAGAAAAACCATAAGTGCGGCGGAGCAGGGCCTGCACGTGCACCAGCATTTCCTTCATGGAATACGGCTTCGGAATATAGTCGTCCCCACCGATCTCATATCCGGAGATACGGTCGTTCTCCGCCGTTCTTGCGCTGGCGAAGATCACGGGAACCGTCGACACTTTCCGCAGTTCCTTACATAAAGCAAATCCGTCACTGTCCGGAAGATTGATATCCAGAAGGATCAGATGGTAGGTATTCTTTTCCAGAAGTCCGAATGCTTCTTCCGCGTCAAAAGCACTGGTCACGCGATATCCGTAACCGGTGAGCATATCGGCCATGACCATATGCAGGTCACGGTCGTCATCGATGATCAGAATGCTATACTCCATATCCCCTCACTTACGGATGAAAGATCCGTTACAGTGCTTTTACAAAATAATAGGCATGCCAGTCGCCCTTCTGCTTCTCTTCGATCAGGCGAAGGCCGGCAGCTTCACATGCGGAAAGGGCGATCTCTTTCTTGTGGTCGATGATACCGCTGGTGATAAATCTTCCTCCCGGAAGGAGTTTGTCCGGAACAAGCGGGGCGATCGAAGCGATGATCTCGGCAACAATGTTGGCAATGATCAGGCTGTAGCCCTCTTTCCTTGCATCTTTCAGTTCACCGGTGTAGCAATCGACGTCCACCTGGTTCTCTTCACAGTTCGCGATCGCCACATCCACTGCCAGGCGGTCGATGTCACAGGCTTCGACCGACGCGGCACCGAGTTTTTTCGCAATGATGGAAAGGATCCCCGAACCGCATCCGACATCCAGCACGGTATCGTCAGGGTTCAAATATTCGTCGATGAATTCCGCACACATGGAAGTCGTCTCATGGGTACCGGTTCCGAATGCGGAACCCGGATCCAGATAGACAACTTTGTTCTCCTCGGTCTCGGTCACCGTCTCCTTCTCCCAGGAAGGGGCAATGGTCACATGCGGGGAAACGGTGAAAGCGTGATAATCCTTCTTCCACTCATTTTCCCAGTCTTCATCCTTCACATATTTATAGGTAACTTTCCCGTCTCCCACAGGCAGGAATTCACCGATGGCAGAAAGTCTTTCCTCAAGAAGTTCGATAGTATCTTCCAGGTTCTTCGATCCGGTCGCGATGTTCCCGTAGATCGTACCGACGCCCTCCGGGTTCTCGTACTCCTCTTCTTTGGCACCCAGACGGATCCCGTCATCGAACTCGGCAAAATATGCCTGGATCTTCACGTCCGATCCGAGAGAATCCACAAATCCGTCATCCGCATACGCAAGGGAATCCGGATCGTCAATGATCCTCTTGATCTCCAGCGGATCGCATACGGCAATGCCGTCCGCACCCAGTTGCGAAAGCATCTCACAGATTGCATCGGATGCCTCTTCTGTCGTCGTGATCTCTATCTCCACCCACTTCATACTTATCTCTCATTTCTTCACTTGGATTTGTTCCTCATTTTACATCCTATAGAATACAGTTGCAAACGAAAGGGGCACATTCTTTCTCCTCCTCCACGGAAAACATAATCATCTTTCAAAACACTTTTTCACAAAAAAACCTTATAAAAATACCGGCAACTCGTTGAATTCATCTAATGATTCATATACACTATAGGTAGGTCTTTTTTAGGGTTGGGGTACAAGATATGGGTGTTAGACGTAAAAAACATGGTTTCCGCATCGTAGTTAGGATCCTTATTATTCTGATCGCCATTCTGGCTGTTCCGTTCTTACTTCACGAAGGTTCCCCGGACGCATCCGGTGATATTTTTACGCTTACCCGCATCGGCCCCAAAACCGGTCTGGAAAATAAGACCATGGAACTCTCCGCTAACGGAAATACTTCCACGGTGATCAACGATACCGATCCCGTCGATGATACCATCGAGGGATTTATCGATCATCTTTATTCCCTGGCTCTTGGCCGTCCGGCAGATACCGATGGAAAGAATTACTGGGTCAAGACGATCACAGACGGGAAAGCCAATGCAGCCGACTGTGCTTATGCTGTTTTCGGGAGCCAGGAGTTTTCAGGAAGAAACCTCTCATCCGAACAGTTCCTGGATATCCTCTATCAGACTTTCTGCTGCCGTGAAGCCGACAGTGCCGGTAAGTCCTACTGGCTCGGCGAACTGAATTCCGGCAGACTCACCAGAAACGATGTCATCCGGAGTTTCGTGGACACCACGGAATGGTGCAATATCTGTGCAAGTTTCGGTGTCGCATCCGGTGCCCCGAATGCGAAGGCCACACGTCCTTCGAACAGTGCCACCGTTTTTGCCACCCGTCTATATACCTGCTGTCTCAAGCGTGAACCGGAACTGGACGGACTACGTTACTGGAGTCTGGAGCTGACGAATCTGGAGAAATCCGGAAGAGATGCCGCCCAGTTCTTCTTCGAGTCCGCTGAATTCCAGGCCATGGGTACTTCCAACAAGGAATTCCTGAACCGGCTTTATACTACATATATGGGACGCGAACCGGAAGAATCCGGCATGGAATACTGGATGGAGCAGATGAATACCGGCATGGGCAGAAAGCAGGTCATGTCCTATTTCGCTGCCTCTCCTGAATTCACTGCACTCTGTAAGAAGCACGGTCTCTATAAGGATCCGACTCCGACTCCGGCTCCGACTTATGTCGACCTCATCGCTGTCGGCGATAATCTGTATCACGAGAAGATCATCCGCTCCGGTCAGAGAAATGATGGAACAAGAAATTACGACGGCATCTATGCCCATATCAAGCCGTATATCCAAGATGCGGAGATCAAGGTCATCAACCAGGAAGTCCTGCTGACCGGCGATTCCTCCCAGTGGTCCGGATACCCGCGTTTCTCTTCTCCTCTCGAGGCAGGAGAAGCGGTCGTCCGCGCAGGCTTTAATGTTGTCACACACGCCACGAATCACAGCTGGGATAAGGGCCGCGGTGTGGCCATGGATTCCATCAATTTCTGGAAGCGCCAGAACGGTCTTCTCCTGACCGGTATGTACGCTTCCCAGGCTGAATACGACAGTATCGTAATCGGCGAATACGATGGTGTGAAGGTCGCTTTCCTGAACTACACATACGGTCTGAACGGCTTCACTTTACCTGCGGATTCCCGCTACATGGTAAAACTCCTGGATATGGATCTGGTCACCTCGGAGATCCGTAGAGCCAGAACGATGGCCGACATCGTCATCGTCTTCCCTCATTGGGGCGAAGAGTATAAGACTTTCGCCAATGCCGCCCAGAAGAGTATGGCACAGCAGATGGCCGACGCCGGTGCCGATCTGATCATCGGATGCCACCCGCACGTGATCCAGCCGCTGGAGATCCTCACTTCCAACACAGGAAAGAGAGTTCCCTGCTACTATTCTCTCGGTAATTTCGTCTCCAACATGACCCAGTCGGAAAGATGCGTGGAAGCCATGGCAAAAGTCCGCATCAAGAAGGATGGCGACCGCGTCTTCATCGAGTCTGTAGAAGCTGTTCCGCTCGTTAACTTCATCAACGCAGAAGGCACCGCATACACAGTCTATCCGGCCGAGTACTACACCGAGGAAATTGCAAGGAATCACAGAAATACCGGAGTAACTCCACAGTTTGTCCGCTCGTTCTGGAATCAGGTATTTGCCAACGGAGATTCCACCTATCTCAGCGTCGACTGATACGGGACTTTTCCCTTCAAAGTTGACACATCTGCCGCTTGTGATATATTCATATCGATAAATCTATTTATTGAGCATATCAGAAGGGCACTTTTATCGTGAAAAGAAACAGCATCATACTCCTGATCGTGACGGTATTTCTGCTTGTCACTACGACCATACTCGCTATCGTGACATTGACCGGCAAAGAGGAAACGGAGCCAAGTGAAACGACCACTACTTCTCTTTCTTCTGTTGCAACTTCTTCTGCCACTTCTTTGGCAGCTGATACAGAAACCTCCCCTGCCACAGATCAGGAGACAACCACATCCACCACGGAGGAAAGTTCTTCCGCTCCGGAATCTTCTGCATCATCTGAAACGTCAGAGACCGAGGAAGGCGTTGAGATCCTTGAAGGAACATTTCTCGGCGTAAAAGACTATGGTGCACCTCAGACAAAGAAAGAAAATGCAGCAGATTTTCAATTTCGTTTTCTGGTACAGGGAAGCGAACAGCTTTATGCCATCGACAATTCCCTTCTCGACGAAAACGGAAAACCGGCTTATCCAGTCCAGAACAAATTGAAAGAGGGATATTCCTTCAAGATCTATATAAAAGACAGCCTGATCACGGACGTTACAGAAATGCCGCATCCCCAGCAGGTCAGCTATACACCTGTCGTTTCCGGAACACCCGGCGAGAGAACACTCATCAACTTCATTAAGACGTCCCTGATGCCGGTCGGTACCACACTTTATGTATTCGGAGGCGGCTGGGACTGGCAGGATACCGGAAGCGCGATCCAGGCCAGAACACTCGGTGTTTCTTCCGACTGGGTACGATTCTTCAACCAGCAGGATGAGAACTATACATTCCGCGATAAAAACGGTGACGAATCCCTCCGTGATCCCAAGACAAGCTACTATCCTTTCGGCGGATATAACGAATACTACTATGCCGGACTGGACTGTTCCGGATTTGTCGGCTGGACCGTCTACAATACTTTTGAAACAGAAAACGGAAGACCCGGGTATGTCGGATACGCGGTCAAAATGGCAAAGCGTTTCTCGGATGAATACGGCTGGGGCTCCTTCTCCTCGACCATCTCCCCTTCAGACAGCGGAAAACCGCTTCTTCCCGGAGATGTGATCAGCATAAAAGGACATGTGTGGATCTCCCTCGGTACCTGTGAGGATGGAAGCGTCCTGATGGTCCACTCCACGAACGGATTCATCAGCCGCGCAGGACAGCCTGGCGGCGGCGTGGCACTCGGCGCCATCGGCAACTCTAAAGAATGTGAAGCATACCGTCTGGCAGATTCGTATATGTCACGTTTCTACCCGGAATGGTACAGCAGATATGAAGTCAATCTCACCCGGCCATCCAACTTCTTCAAATCAGAAGGAGAAACCACCGGCCGCTTCTCCTGGGACACCACTTCCGGACAAGGCCTGACTGATGAACTCGGAGCACAGAACATGAGTCCGGAACAGATCCTGAAGTATTGCTTCGGAGAAAAATAAGACATTATCTTCACAGGAGAACTATAAGCCGAAGAAAATGAAAACTTCCCGCGGGCATATTTCAGTAGAAACCATATACCCGGCGGGAAGCATTTCTTATAGCATTTCAGTTATCAGATCGTACCTCGATCGATACCATATTTCTTACAGATCTTCGTAAACTCTTCACTCTGTCCGAAGAACGCAAGAACACTGGCACGTGTCTGTGTTCCCTTAGTGATCTCTCCTGCCCAGTAGGCAACTTCACTTGCATCAGGTTCACGATCCATGAAGGTCGTGTAGAGTCTTCGGATATATTCATCATCCTTCAGTTTGAAGCTGACGAATTCTTCGCTGGTGAAGAATTCCTTCGCTGCACTGCATCCCGTCTGCTCCAGATTGGTCAGCGCCAGGCTCCAGTACTTCAGACCGCCTTCCTCCGGCGCTCTTCCGAGACAGCAGGTGTAAAGTCTTGTGGCAAAATGGATGGCGTTCTTACTGGCAAACTCAGCTTTATGGTACTTCGCGCCGGACTTAACTCCATAAGTGGCACAGACATTGCACCATTCGGTGGACTCAATGAAGTCATTTACCACATCTCTTCTTGATGTACCGTTCTTAAGTCTTCCCAACCAGTAAGCCTTACCGGCTTCATCGGACTCACGGTCATAGAATGTGTGTTACAGCACCTCAAGGAAGTCACTGTCATCCAGTTTCCGGTTCATGAACTCCGGGGCTTCCAGCAAGAAGAATCTTGCACAATCCGCTCCGTTATACTCACCGTTTTCCACCTTCTCGACCCAGAACTTCTTTCCATCCGGTTCAGAAGCACGGTTCAGCGCCACCACATAGAGACGTTCCACGAAATCTTCGAAAGTCGGATCCTTTACCGGCGCACCGGTCGGCGTCGGCTGGCCCGGTTTTCCGGTCGGTGTCGGCTGGCCGGGTTTTCCTGTCGGAGTCGGCTGATCCGGCGCAGTAGTCGGCGTCGGTTTACCTGGGACCGGAGTAGCCGTCGGCTTTCCCGGAACAGGTGTAGCTGTCGGTTTTCCCGGAACTGGTGTGGGTTTCTTTGGAGCTTTTGTCGGAGTTTTCGGCGTCGGAGTATTGGTCGGCTTTAACTCTTCAAAGGAAACTTTTACAACTAACCTGCCCCACGATTGCGAGACAATTTCCGCTTCTTTTCCATTTACCAATACTGTAGTATCCGGAACGAACACATATCCGTCTTCCGGCAAAAATGCAATGCTCACCGAGTACTTGTGTTTTGCCGAGAAAACACTCTTTGCCGGATCCATCCGTTTTTGGGAAGTTTCATCGACCCAGACCACTCCGTTCTTTGCATTTGTGGGATCAGAGAAAGCATTGTTCGAATTTGAGCAGTGCGTTCCTGTCTTCATATACACATCGTAGCTCGGTTTATTTCCGAGGACCGGAGTCTCGATCTGAAGTGATACCGCATCTACGACCTTCGGAAGTTTCTGGAATTTCGCAGTTACGATAAGCTGTCCGTCATCATTAATGCTGATCGAATCCGTTTCCACTACATTGTTGTTGATCGTTACCTGCATTTTTTCCGGATAGTTACTGAATGCATATCCGTTATCTTTCGGAAGCAGTTTGATCGTCACTTTGTATTCGTGATCACCTGCAAAAGTACCCTTGTTAACATCCACATATTTGCCTGCTGTCTCATCGTACCAGTAAATACCGTTTTTACCGGCACTTTGATTTGTGGAATCCGGATCAGCCGTGTAATACTTCGCTTCGGAAGGTAATGTCGCCTGATAGCTTGGTTTTGCACCAACTTCCGGTTCTGCAATCGAAATAGAAACAGAACGGATCTTCGTTTGGAATTGGAATACTATCGCATCGTACTTGTAATCCGGCAGTTTTCTCTTAGCTACACTGGTCACCGGAGAGAAAGTAACCGATCCGTTTGCATCGTTAGTATCCAGAAGCCTAACCAGTTTATCTGCCGTGTAATAGGCAATATCCTTTTTACCGTCTCCATCTACATCGATACTATAGCCTGCCTTCCCGTTTCTGCCTCCCGATGAATACTGATAATCCACACGTTTATTGTCAATAAGATATTGAATGGCGGCCACCTGTTCATCATCGATCTTCAATGTCTTACCCGAAATCAGATCAAACGTGGCAAGACGTGGGAATTCGAAAACGATCGAGTTATAAAGACCACTGTCATTCACTTGATCTCTAAACTCAAATGTGCCCCGGATACTACAGGTAGAGAGCTTTTCCCATTTGCCGTTTGAAATGACCTCAATGTCATTGTTACCGTCCTTATCCAGATCATATTCATTTCTGTCTGCATCCGTAGCTTTACACCTGATCAGATTAATTGTCCGAAGATAATCCAATGCCTTCAGATGCTTCTGGTTGAGCAAGCCAACTTGTGTAAAATCAAACAGCACATCTTCCGGGATCGGGAATTTGAAAAGGATATCCAAATATGGTCCCGCTTCCAGTTCTGTTTTCGGAATGTGATAGTCCCCGACCAGATTACTGTTCCTAAGCCGGTTTAAAGGACCGCCCGCATACGAACCGAGATCGGTATTTCCGTCTTTATCGATGTCGTAAGCTATGCCTCTTGATCCAACTGTTCTGAAAGTGATCAGGTTATTGTCCAGAAGATAATTGAACGCTTTCTTCTGCTCATCATCGAAAACAACGCTTTCATTGTCTGGAAAATCAAAGGTTACACTTATCTTCGGCTGTTTTCGTATTTCAACCAGATTACCGGCGCAATCGCACTCGTATTTTCCACTTATGTTTTCGGCAAAAACATATACGAAATAATCATCACCCCAGACCTGATTTGCCGGAAGGCTGTCAAGCGGAAGAGTGAAATGTCCTTGTCCAAGTTCCGGATTGATCTCGACTGAACCATAGTAAAGAATGTCACCTCTGCGCTGTATACTATCAAAAAGCACCGGGTAATTCGTTACCATATATGACAACCGGGTATCGTCCTTAACATGGGTTCCTTCATCCGTGCCGGACAAGGAATAATCAATATAGACATCATTCCCACGATAGGTAGTCGAGTCTGCCTGAATATCCAGATGGATGAGCGGATCCTTCAAAGTCAGCTTATACTCTGTTCCAAGCTGACCATATTCACCTTCGACCGCAGTAGAAAAAAGAATATCATTTGGCTGTATAGTCAATGCCGGAGAAACAGCAATATACCTCTGAATATAATTAGCTGTTGCAAGCTGTCCATTTTTACCAATGATTCCTACATAGTCATCGTAAGCATCGTTATTTCCTATATAATAAGATTTCAGCCACCAATCATACTTCTTATTATGCTCACTAGGATATATTTTGCTACGACAGGCAGCATCACCTTCTGCCGGTGTATACCCAAACTTTTCATCGAGAACATCCTCAAAATCAAGAACAAAAACTTTATTATTGCTTTTCGTCCTCCATGCACCAAGAGAATAACCCTCTTTTATCCAATCGGGTATTGTAACCGTGTAATCCCGTTTAATTTCTGCAGTATCTCCGATCACTTTTTTCTCTGTATCTGTAAAAACACCCTCTCTTTTCAAAAAATCACTGTTATTTAGGCTTGTATGAACGTCATACGCGTAAGTGTATTGATACAGAAGCTCATCGCTATCAAGAAGAATTCTCTCTTCATAAACTCTCTGCACACTATCATTTATTGTCATATTCTTTCCACAAATCGCATCTTTATCCAACATACGGAAACGAATCGGGTACCACAATGACATTCCTATGTACTTATATTTCCCAAAATAAACATAGCTCCCCGTCCACGGATCATCCAAGGATTCCGGAGCTTTCGGATCTGCGATTCCGAACACGCCAAGTCTGGTATTCGTCGTATCCTTTTCAATCATTTCTCCATCTTTTGTATAGGAATCCGCACGAACTACATTCGTTCCTGCTTTTTCGGAAACAGGGATCCTCGGAAACACCGGAATACAGACCGCTGCGGTCAGGATTGCCACTAAAGACTTAACCAATACGGACTTACTTTTTCTTGCTAAACTCATATGGATCGACACCTCTCTTTTCCCTTCTTTTCCATCATACTTCCAATTTCACCCGTATAAAAAATGAGGCGCTGCCGCACAAGCGGAAACACCTCGCATTATTCGCGAAATGACTGGGCAGATACGGAACCGGGCTGCCTATACTGATAAACTGAATTCTGCTTCGACACCATTAAAACGATGCTCATAGGTACAACCCCTTTTCAAACAACTTCCTTTACCACCAAAATCATTTTATCTTGTGAAAAATCTTATGTCAAACAAACCATACCCATAAAGAAAGCTCTCCGGGCAACAGTCTTTGCCCCGAGAGCTCATCTTTTTGCTATATGTTGTTTAATGTTTTCCTTATTTTCCGAACATACTCTTTACCCGGTCGAAGAAACTGCCCCGTTTCTGGTAGTTCTTCTCGGTCAGAGTCATATCGAAAGCACGGAGTTTCTGCTTCTGGTCATCGGAAAGCTTGACCGGAACTTCAACAGAGAAACGTACGGTATGGTCACCTCTTACGCCGGCACGGTTCTTAAACGGGATACCCTTGCCACGAAGTGTAAGCGTATCTCCCGGCTGAGTGCCTTCCTTAACATGTACGGTCTGCTCACCATCGATCGTGACCACATTCACATCTGCACCAAGTGTCGCCTGAGTAAAGGTGATCGGTACTTCGCAATAAGTGTTGTTGCCCTGTCTCTGCAGGATCGGATGGGACTTCACGCGGAACTGGATGTAAAGCGTTCCGTACGGGCCGCCACGGGTACCCGGCTCACCCTCTCCGGCGATCGGGAGCATATCTCCTGTATCCACACCGGCAGGAATGTGCACTTTCAGTTCCTTCTTCACAACGGCACGTCCACGTCCACGGCAGTTCGGACACGGATTCTTGATCACTGTACCACGGCCGCTGCAAGCCGGACAGTCACGGGTCACCATCGTCATACCGAACAGTGTCTGGGTCTGCTGCTGGATACGTCCGCTACCACGGCAGGTCGGACATGTTTCCGGATTGGAACCTGCCGCTGCACCACTGCCCTTACATACGGAGCAGATGTCTTCTTTGTTGATCGTGATGGTCTTATCCACACCGAAAGCCGCTTCCATGAATTCCAGCGACATATTGTACTTGAGGTCAGCACCACGCTGCGGGCCGTTGTTTCTTCTTCCGCCTCCGCCAAAAGCACCGCCGAAGAACGATCCGAAGATATCTCCCAGATCCACCGCGGTTCCGTTGAATCCGGAGAATCCCTGACCGTCTACGCCGGCATGACCGAACTGGTCATACTGACGGCGCTTATCCGCATCCGAGAGTACCGCATACGCTTCGTTACATTCCTTGAACTTCGCTTCTGCTTCCTTATCTCCCGGGTGAAGATCCGGATGGTATTGCTTGGCCATCTTACGATAGGCCTTCTTGAGTTCCTCATCGGAGACGCCTTTATTTACGCCCAGGACCTCATAATAATCTCGCTTTTGCTCAGCCAAAGCTTCTTCCTCCTTGTATGTAGCAACGGGAGGCTGCCACGAAAAACTCCGTGTACAGCCCCGCCATTACTCAATTCTTTCTATTGCCTTATCCGGCATGCAAGACAGGACTCTTATCAGAAATCTCCGCCTGCATTCTTGAAGCCGTCCGCGCCATCTGCGCCCTGCTCCGGAGCCGCGCCGCCGGCAGCACCGTTAAAGCCCGTGAAATCCTGCGGGTTCGGCTGGCCTTCCGGCTGAACCTGAGCATAGAGCTTCTCGGATACCTTAGAGAATGCATTGGTCACGTTGTCGGTCTCGGCCTTCATGTCCGCAGTATTGTTTGCTTCGATCGCCTTCTTCAGTCTCTCCAGCGGCTCATCGATCGTTGCCTTATCAGCCGGGTCGATCTTGCCTTCCAGATCCTTCAGGGTCTTCTCTGTCTGATATACGCAGGACTCAGCCTTGTTCTTGACTTCGACTTCTTCCTTACGTGCCTTATCCTCAGCAGCATGGAGTTCTGCCTCCTTGATCGCCTTGTTGATATCTTCCTCACTCATGTTGGAAGAAGCAGTGATCGTGATATGCTGCTCACGATTTGTGCCAAGATCTTTCGCGCTTACGTTAACGATACCGTTAGCATCGATATCGAAGGTAACTTCGATCTTCGGTACACCACGCGGAGCCGGAGCAATACCATCGAGGATAAAGTTGCCGAGTTCCTTGTTGTATCTTGCGATCTCACGCTCGCCCTGGAATACGTGTACATCTACCTGAGACTGGTTGTCAGCAGCAGTGGAGTAAACCTGGCTCTTCTTGGTCGGGATCGTGGTGTTACGCTCGATCATCTTGGTGAATACGCCACCCTCTGTCTCGATGCCGAGGGAAAGAGGTGTAACGTCGAGGAGCAAAAGGCCCTTCACATCACCGGTAAGAACAGCCGCCTGGATCGCAGCACCGATAGCCACACACTCATCCGGGTTGATGCCCTTGAAAGGATCTTTACCGAAGAAGTTCTTAACTGCATCCTGTACAGCCGGGATACGTGTGGAACCACCGACCAGAAGGATCTTCTGGATATCGGAAGGTGTCATGTTCGCATCGGACATAGCACGGCGGACAGGTTCCATGGTGGATTCAACGAGGTCACGTGTCAGCTCATCGAACTTCGCACGTGTCAAAGTGATGTCGAGGTGCTTCGGACCTGTCGCATCAGCTGTGATATAAGGCAGGTTGATGTTGGATGTGGTCACACCGGAAAGCTCGATCTTAGCTTTCTCGGCGGCTTCCTTCAATCTCTGCATAGCCATCTTATCGTTTGTCAGATCGACGCCCTGCTCCTGCTTGAATGTGTTTACGAGGTAATCAACGATCTTCTTATCGAAGTCATCACCACCGAGGCGGTTGTTACCGGCTGTAGCCAGAACTTCGAATACACCGTCCCCGATCTCGAGGATGGATACATCGAATGTACCACCACCAAGGTCGAATACGAGGATCTTCTGATCGGATTCCTTATCGAGGCCGTAAGCCAGGGAAGCAGCTGTCGGCTCGTTGATGATACGCAGAACTTCAAGACCAGCAATCTTACCTGCATCCTTGGTTGCCTGACGCTGTGCATCGGAGAAGTAAGCCGGAACTGTGATAACTGCCTGTGTGACAGTCTGTCCGAGATATGCCTCTGCATCGCTCTTAAGCTTGCTGAGGATCATGGCAGAAACCTCTTGCGGAGTATACTGCTTGTCATCGATGTTTACCTTGTAGCTGGAACCCATTTCACGCTTGATGGACTGTACTGTTCTCTCCGGGTTGGTAACAGCCTGACGCTTTGCTACCTGACCGATGAGACGCTCACCGTTCTTACTGAATGCAACTACAGACGGGGTGGTACGGTTACCTTCCGGATTCGGGATAACGACCGGCTCTGTACCTTCCATAACTGCTACACATGAATTTGTTGTACCTAAGTCAATACCAATTACTTTTGCCATATTCTTTTCCTCCTTTTCCGGTCAGGGATGTTTCCATCCTTTTCCGGCTTGTGTTTTTACTTAATTTGTTAAGATCTCTTCTCCATAATGTGATCGACCAGACCATACTTCAGCGCTTCTTCTGCTGTCATCCAGTTGTCACGCTCGACATCCTTCTCGATGGTCTCGAGGGATTGTCCGGAAGCATCTGCCAGGATCTTATTGAGCTTCTGCTTCGTTCTCTTGATGTGATCAGCCGCGATGAGGATATCTGTCGCCTGACCCTGTGCACCGCCCAGAGGCTGGTGGATCATGACTTCCGCATTCGGCAGGATAAATCTCTTACCCTTTGTTCCGGCGGTCAGGAGCACGGCACCCATAGAAGCGGCCATACCCATGCAGATGGTCTGCACGTCCGGCTTGATATGCTGCATGGTGTCGTAGATCATCATGCCGTCGGTTACGGATCCTCCCGGACTGTTGATATAGAACTGGATATCCTTATCCGGATCCTCTGCTTCCAGGAACAGAAGCTGTGCGGTGATCAGGCTGGCTGTCACGGCATTGACTTCCTCGGAAAGGATAACGATTCTTTCCTTCAAAAGACGGGAAAAAATATCGTATGCACGTTCGCCGCGGTTCGTCGATTCAATTACGGTTGGGACCAGACTCATTCTCTCGAAATTTTCCATAGTGTGTACTCCTTTGTTAATAATGTTTCCTTGTATCTATATATGGTAGTGATTTTTCTGTTTCTTCTTGGGGGATCAGTTTGCCACCTTTACTACCGTATGGCGGATCACTTTACCCTTGCACGTATAGCCCTTCTGGAATATCTGTGCGATCTGCTGCTCACCAAAGGCATCATCCTCGACATGCATCACGGCTTCGTGAAGATTCGGATCGAACTCCTCGCCTTCCTTGCCCTCGATCTCCTCCACACCGAGTTTACCGAGAACATTCGTAGCCTGTTTGCCGATCAGCTTGATTCCTTCTGCCACTTTCTCCACGGAAGTCTCATCCATGTTTTCGGAAGAAGCTACGGCACGCTCGATATCATCCACCAGCGGCAGCCACTCCTTTACGACTTCCGCAATGGCATCGGCATAGATCGCTTCTTTTTCTTTCTGGGTACGTCTTCTGAAATTATCGTATTCGGCCAGAAGTCTCATGTAGCGGTCCTTCAGTTCCGCCAGTTCATCTTCACTGCTGTTTTCGTCTTTCTCTTCCGAAGCCTCATCATTCTCGTCTTCCGTAAACTCAAGCACTTCTTCTGCGGCGTCTTCACCGTTATCCGTGCTCTCGTTCACATCCTCGATCTCTTCGATCTCCGGCTTCTCTTCTTTTTCGTGTTTCTTCTTCATTTTCAGGCCTCTTTTCCTTACTGATTCAATTTCTCGTCAAGCATCATCCTCACAAAATTGATCTGTGAGATGACCTTACTGTATTCCATTCGTTTCGGACCGATGACGCCGATATTACCGGCCACCTTGCCACCCACGTTATATGTCGTCGTGATAAAGCTGCAGTCATCCAGTCCCTCAAGCGTGATCTCCTGTCCGATCCTGATCATGTACTCTTTCTTCTCGTCCTGTCTCGTGACTTCGTCAACATATCCGGCAACCAGTCCGTCATGGGAAAGCGTATCGAAGAGTCCCTGGGCCCGCTTCGTATCGGAGAACTCCGGCAGGGAGAGCATCCTGTGTTTGCCCTGCATATACACATCCAGGTTATCCGCCTGCTTGATCGCTGTATACGCCTCGTAGAGCACCTGATTCAGAAGCGCATCCGGAAGCTCCACTTTCCGGTTACCTTTCGCTGCCGTCGCCACCGTGATCAGGGAAATCTCCGAAAGCGGCAGTCCGCTGAGACCTTGTTCCACGGCGTTGGAGATCTGTGCGATCTGTTCCTGTGTCAGAAAATCCGGAATACGCACCATGCGGTTCTTCACGACGCCCGCCGAGAGTACAACGACCACCAGCACTTTACCAGGTTCGATCATGAGCATCTTCAGCTGGGTCAGGTAACTGCTCGTAAGCTTCGGTGTCATCGCCAGAGAGATATATCCCGTCTGATCTGCCAGTGCCGAAGAGGCAGCTTTCAGAAGTTCAGCGATCTCATCGAAACTCTCACTCAGTTTCGCCTTGATTTCTTTGCCCTCTGCATCAGTAAGCCGGTCGACCTTCATGAGAGAATCGACATACTCTCTGTAACCCTTATCCGAGGGAATACGTCCCGCGGAAGTATGCGGCTTCTCGAGGTACCCAAGCTGCTCCAGTTCAGCCATATCATTTCGAAGAGTTGCGGAGCTGACCATGAAATCATGACGATCGATCAAAGCCTTCGATCCGACAGGCTCACAAGTGGCCACATAATCGTCCACGATCGCCTGAAGAACTTCTTTTTTCCGATTGTCCAAAGCCATGTCCGCACCTCCTTCATTTCGTGTCAAAGTACGGTTTAGCACTCTATCCTCTTGAGTGCTAAACCAATGATATACTTAAAGTCAAAGAATGTCAATCAGTAAATCAAGAAATAATAGCGCTCCTATTTCGCGGAAAGAACAAACAGATAAAATGACGTACATGGGCCCTCTTGACAGCTAATCCGAATTAGCCTATACTTTAGCTAATCTAAATTAGCCAGAGGAGTACACTATGACTACGAAAGAAAGAATCATCGATTCTGCGTTAACGCTTTTTGCCACCAAAGGATACGGAGATGTCTATGTCGGCGAGATTGCCGACGCGGTAGGGATCAAGGCTCCTTCTTTATATAAACATTTTAAGAATAAGCAGGAGATCTTCGATGCCATTATAAGGACGCTCTCCGACCGCTACACTTCTCAAGCGGCAAATATGGGGCTAAACGGAACTGACGCAACTGAAGATGCCGGCGTGTATAAAGACATATCCGAAGATTCGCTGGTGCAGATGGGGCAAGGGCTTTTCCTCTACTTTCTTCACGATGACTATATGGCCCGTTTTCGGAAAGTACTGACCCTGGAGCAGTTCAATACTCCCGATCTGGCCGCGCTTTATACCAAGCAGTTTTACTCGGATCCCATCACGTACCAGGCCGGGATGTTCGATCTTCTCATTCAGGGCGGACTGCTTCAGGGAACGGATCCGGAACTGATGGCACTGGAGTTCTATTCTCCGATCTACACCCTTCTCACCGTCTGCGACCGCGATCCCTCCTATGAGAAGAACGCGATCAGCCTGATAGAAAAACACATCCGCCGCTTTAACCAAAACCACCAAAACCCGAAAGCCGGCACCAGACAGAAAAACACAAAAAAAGGAAAGGCATAACATTATGAAGATCGTACTTATTCACGGACAGAATCACAAAGGCAGCACCTATACGATCGGCAGAAAGATCGCCGATAAGATCACCACTCCCGAAAACATCGTCGAGTTTTTTCTTCCACGTGATCTGAATCACTTTTGTACCGGATGTTATACCTGCATCGAGGATGTCACCAAATGTCCTTTTTACGAGGAGAAAAACCGGATCATGACCGAGGTGGAGAGCGCGGATATTCTTATTTTCACCACCCCGACCTACTGTCTTGGCGCCTCCGCTCCCATGAAGAGTTTCATCGACCTGACATTTAATTACTGGATGTCTCACCGTCCGAGAAAATGCATGTTCAGTAAGAAAGCCATCGTTGTCTCCACCGCGGCGGGATCCGGCGCGAAGAAAGCAGTGAAGCAGATCGAAGAAGCGCTGTTTTACTGGGGCATTCCTTATATTCTGTCATACGGGATCCTCATCCAGGCGATGAACTGGGACGGCGTGAAAGAAAAGAAAAAGCAGAAGATCGAGAAGGACACCACACGTATCGCAAATAAAGTTATCAGGAAAACAAACGTCAAACCGGGGCTTAAGACAAAAGCGATGTTCACGATGATGCGCATGCTGCAGATCAAGGATATGGCTTCCGGTCCGGCAGATAAGGCGTACTGGGAGAGCACCGGCTGGCTCGGAAAAGCAAGACCCTGGAACTCTCACACGTAATCTGAAAACACCTGGTTAGCCAGGTCGAACCCCTTCTCGGTCAGGCGGTATCCGTAGGTGGTCTTCTCGATGAGTGCTTTTCGTATCTCATTATCGAGTTCTTCTCCAAAAGCACTCTCCACGCTGCATCCGAACCGTTCCTTAAACGCCTGCGCCTCCACGCCTTTTCCGGTCCGGAACGCGAGCATCATGAACTCTTTCTTCCTATCTTCTTCCGACAGGATCTCTTCCACTTCATAGAGGGCGTCTTTGGCGATCTCACCGGCGTTCTTTTCAGAAAACAGATCTATATATTCTTCTATGGTTTCGGGCCGATGTGTGCCACGTTCCTTCCCGAGATAATAATGCGCCCCGACACCGAAAGCATAGTAAGGTTCGGCGCGCCAGTACATCATGTTATGCCGGCTCTCAAAACCGTGGCGTCCCATGTTACTGATCTCATAGTGCAAAAAACCATGTGACTTTAACGTCTCCACCACATAGTGGTACATCGCCCGGTCCTCTTCCTGGGAAACATACTTTTCGATGTCTCCGCCATAACGTGCATACATCGGTGTGCCCTCTTCAAGGATCAGCGAATAAAGAGAAACATGCGGGATCTCCTGCTGAAGGAAAAAGGAAAGTGTCGACTCTACCGCCGCGCGGCTCTGTCCCGGGATCCCGAGCATCATGTCACAGCTGATGTTTGAAAAGCCCGCATCTTTCGCCTCTTCTACCGACCGCCGCGCGGTCTTCGCATCGTGGATCCTTCCAAGTGTTTCCAGCACCGTATCATCCAGACTCTGGATCCCCAGCGAAAGCCGGTTCACGCCGGCGGCAAGAAACCCGGAAAGTTTGTCAGGACTGATCGTACCGGGATTCGCTTCCAGTGTGATCTCACAGTCTTCCGAAAAGCCGAAGGTCTCCCTCAGAACAGAGAGGATCCTCTCCACCTGCGAAGCAGAAAGAAGAGACGGCGTACCGCCTCCGAAATAAACAGATGTCAGCGCGTCAGACGTTCCGGACGCGCTTTTCCCTGCGTCCCAAAACTTTGGTGCCAGCGCGATCTCCCGACATAGTGCCTCCACATATTCAGGGATGTTCTCCACGCAGGACGGAAAAGAAAGGAAATCGCAGTAGGCGCATTTCTTCACACAAAACGGAATATGGATATAAACGGAACGCGGGATCATTACTCTTTCACCGCACTCTGAAGGGCCGCTTCCAGCGCGACCTGAAAACTCTTAAAACTCGGGGAGACGTTATTTCCGGGAACCATGTATCTCGAGATCTTCTCTGCCCATGTCGTCTTATACTGACCGATGGCAGGATAGCCGATCCGCTTCACACGGGCGGACTGCTCATGAAGAAGCACATCGCAGAGAACTTCCCATGTCCCGCAGATGCTGTCCTGTTCATATTGCGCCAGACGGTTCATGTCTGCATCCGGATATGCCAGAAGGATCGCATTCTTATCTGCCAGGATCCAGCTCTCCATCTCCTCCACCGAGATAGCTATGACCGTCCGAAGACCCGGCGCATATTTCTTGCAGGTCGTGCGAAGCCGCGAACGGATCTCCTCCGGATCATGATCATCCGAATCCATGCATACGATAACGATCGTCTGCGTTCCGGCATACACTTTATCGTAGGCACGGAGTTTGGACGGCAGAAGTTCAAGAAGACCGGATGCAAAGGGTTCCGGTTTCTGATCCGGATCATTCGGCCAGTATCCGCATCCACGGTGAGGACGCAGATAACATGTATATTCTTTTGTATACCCGCGAAGGATGCACTCGGTCAGGCGCTGTAAAACCATGCCGCCGGATCTGTCTTCACTGAGTAATTCGATTCGCATCCGCTGTCCCCTTCTCTACTGTCATTAATCATCAAAATGTCCCGCATACCAGATCGCGCCCATTCCGACGCCCTGCTTATACATCTCTTTCACGATGGGCATCGATCCCGCACATTTGATATCGATCCTGTCTTTACCGGCCTCCTTGGCTCTGGAGAATACCCATATCTCATCCGGTGACAGGTTCTCCAGAATATACGGGTTATGTGTCGTCATACAGATCTGGCTATTCGGATGAGAGATCGAATAATCACGCATCTCTCTGGCCAGCACATCCACCATATCGTGGTAAAGGCCTTCATCCGGTGACTCAATAAGAAGCAGCGGCTTCGGATTCGGATCCGAAAGCAGAAGAAGGAACATGCCCAGGATATCCGGCTTCTTAAAGAAAGTGATAACATCTGTCTCCTCTTTTCCGGAAAGCCCCGGGATCACCTCGATACATTTAGCGATCAGTTCCTTGTACCGGCCCGGGCATTCTTTCTTCATATAAAGAAGCACATTCCGCGCATTGGAACCCTCACTGTTCAGATGCTTATGTCCGCCCGGCGTCACATCGTCCGGAATCTGCGTGATATGATCCTTCTTAAATCCGACGAAGAACCACCCCATGATCTCCCGGTAAGTCCGGTTCACATAGTAATACTGCTTGACCGCGCCAAAAGCATGCAGCGCGGATGTCTGGGAATCGTTCATTTCCGCATCGAGTTTCTGCCCGTCATGTGAAATATTGCCGGAACCGGAAGTAAAGGAAAGGATCTCGGAAGGTTCCTCCATTCCCGCTGTCCAGAAACGCAGCACTTCGCTTTGAAAATGCGGTTTGCCGTGAACATTGGAATCGATCACGAGTTTATATTCACAATACACGGGCTCCTTCGTTTTCGGATCCGGAAATTTAAAACAAAGCGTAGCATTGACCGGTTTTTCCGGATCCAAAGCAAGATTCACGAAACCGTTTCTTCCCGACTCGGTCGACGCGACGACCGGTCCCTTGATCACGCAGGACTGCACGAAAGAAAGGAAAGAGAAAAACATCGTCTTTCCCGTATGGTTCCTTCCGATCAGGGCTTCCATCCCGTTTAAGGGATGAGCCAGCTCCACACCTGCCTCAAAAGCAAGAGATGACTGCTCCGGTGCTTTTCGGATATCATCCATCAGCGCGCCGATACAGTCATCTTCAAATAATCCGTAATTTTCGATCCTGACTCCAAGTAACATGTGATCCACATCCTCGACTTTCGAAACGATCCTGTCTTTCGAAACCCATCTCCCGGACAGGACAACGGAAATATCACCCGTTCGTTATTTCAGTTCTTTCAGATCCTTCTGGATACGGACAAGCATATCCGTCAGTTCATTCTCGACTTCCTTCAGTCTCTTTCTCGCATACTCCAGGGAACGGGCATAGATCTGCTCGGACTGCTGGTTCGCATCGGCCAGGATCTGGTCTCCCTGCTCCTTGGCAAGAAGTGTGATCTGGTGCTCGTCTACCATGATCGCCTGACGCTGCTCGGATTCACGGAGGATGCTCTCCGCCTTCTGTCTCGCGCTGGCCACGACCTGACGGTTCTGTTCCACGATCCACTTAGCCTGCTTTACTTCCGACGGGAAGCTCGCACGGATCTGCTTGATCCAGTACAGTGCATCGGCACGGTCTACCAGGCAGTTGTCTGAAAAAGGCACACTCTTTGCCTGTTCGATCGTCGCCTGAAGCTGATCGAGTAATTCGTATAAGTCCTTATCTGTTGTTCTTACATTTCCATTTGCGTCCGCCATAGGAAACCTCCCTTATGTTTTCTGTGCTTGCTTTTCAAGCATTTTCTTATGAACCATATCTTCTACGGCCGGTACCACCATTCTGGAGATATCGCCGCCATAAAAGGCCACTTCCTTAATGATCGAGGAACTGGTAAAAGCAAGATCCGCCCGGCAAGGCAGGAAGATCACTTGATAGTTGGGAAACATCAGGGTATTGGCAGCATTCATCTCTGCCTCATAACGGAAATCCGACTCACTCCGAAGCCCACGGACGACCGCCGAAGCGCCCAGTTCACGATAAAGATCCACAAGGAGCGATTCTCTGGAGATCACTTCAATATTCGGAATATCTTTCAGGCAGACCTTCGCCATATTCACCCGTTCCTCCACGGAAAACAGCGAAGTCTTTGCACGGTTCTCCATGATCGCCACAACGAGTTTATCGCAGAGTTGCGCGGCCCGTCTGGCTATGTCCAGATGACCCAGGGAAAAAGGATCAAAACTTCCCGGAAAGATAAAAGTCTTCACAAAATGTCTCCTTATTGCACAGTTTTTCTATTCTACGAAGAATGTTATCAAAGTTGAGCCGTACTTACAACACTTTGAACATGTCATGTTGGTTACATTCTCGTTTATCAATGTATTGGTGTCTGATTCAACGATGAAAAGCCCGTCCTCTCTAAGGAGTTGGAACTTTCCGATCAGTTCCGAAACTGTCTTTGCATATTGTGCGGCCATGGCATACGGAGGGTCCATAAAGATGATGTCAAAGCTGGCACCTTCCTTACCGAGAAGTTTCAGCGCCTCGGCAAACGGCATCTTCAAAGTCCGTGCCTGCTCAAGGAGGTGTGTCTTTTCCAGGTTCTTCCTTATCACCTGCTGGCTCTTCCCCGCCTGATCGATCAGTACCGCCGATTCCGCACCACGGCTCAAGGCCTCGATCGCCATCTGTCCCGTTCCCGAAAATACATCGAGAAAAGCACTATCCACGACCCTTCCCTGGATACTGGAGAACAGCGCCTCCTTGACTTTGTCCGTCGTCGGGCGCGTCGCATCTCCTTTTGGCGCTTCGAGGATCATTCCCCTGCATTTTCCGGCTACCACTCGCGGCATCGTTTCTTGTCCCCTTTCCCTACATCACAGGCTCGGCTTCTGCCATTCCTCACCAAAATGGTTCCGGAACGCTTCCATCATGATCCTGCCTTCCGTTCCCGACAGTGTCGGATCGTCAGCAAACATCTTTTTGATCGCCTCTTCGATCACCTTCAGACAGTCCACATCCCGATAAAGATTGGCCATCTTCAGCTGCGGGATACCGTGCTGCCTGGTTCCGAAGAAATCGCCCGTTCCCCGCAGGAGCATATCTTTCTCCGCCAGTTTGAAACCATCCGTGGTCTCACACATCATGTCGATCCGCTCCTTCGCCACGCCTTCGTACTTATCCGTCTCCAGGATACACGCCGAAGCCAGTGAACCGCGGCCGATACGTCCACGCAGCTGGTGCAGTGTCGAAAGACCGAATCTTTCTGTATTTCTTATGATCATCAGTGTCGCATTCGGATTATCCACGCCGACCTCGATGACCGTGGTCGAAACCAGCACATCGATCTTCCCGTCACAGAAATCCTTCATGACATCGTCTTTTTCCTTCGCCTTCATCTTGCCGTGCAGAAGTCCCACATGCATATCCGACAGCGGGCCGGACGACAGATCCTCGTAATACTTCACCGCTGACTCCAGATCTTCCTTCATCTTCCTGGCCAGCGTTCCCTCTTCGTCCTCGTAGGCATTCTCTTCCAGTTCATCGATCATCGGGCAGACGATATATGCCTGATGCCCGCGCGAAACCTCCTGTCGGATCGTGGCGATCACACGCCCGTCTTCCTCCGAAGAAGTCCGGAACGTCTTGATCGGGATACGCCCCTTCGGCATGCTGTGGATCACAGATACATCCATATCGCCGAAAAGCACCAGCCCCAGCGTGCGCGGGATCGGTGTCGCACTCATGACCAGGGTATGGATCCCGTGCTCGCTCCGCTCTTCCTGCGTCGCCCTCTGCTTCACACCGAAACGGTGCTGCTCATCCGTCACCATCAGCGCCAGTTTGGAAAACTCATTTTTTTCCGAGAGCACGGCGTGCGTGCCGACCAATATCTTCGTCTCACCGGAAAGAAGCCTCTTTCTGATCGCTGTCTTCTCTTTTGCCGGGGTACTTCCCAGGATCAGATCGATCCCGATATCTTCCCGGCCGTTCAGGAATTTCTTGAAAGTCGCATAATGCTGCGCGGCCAGGACCGCCGTCGGCGCCATAAACACCGACTGGGAACCGGAGATCGCACAGGCAGCCATGGAAAGGAAAGCCACCACCGTCTTACCGGAGCCGACATCGCCCTGTACGAGACGGTTCATGGGATAAGAACGCGATATGTCCTGCAATATCTCATGCGTCACCTTTCCCTGGTCCTCCGTAAGCGTGAACGGCAGTGCTTTTACCAGGTCATTAAAGGCCGCCATACCCTCCGCATTCGTCTTGATCGGCACCGAGGCACGAAGCCCCTTCTGCTCCATTTTATATACGCTCAACGCCGCCCGAAGCAGGAAAAGCTCTTCGTAAACAAGGTATTTTCTCGCGATCTCGAGTTCCTCCATGGTCTGCGGTCGATGGATCTTCTCATATGCATAGGTGATCGCGCAAAGTTTCTGTTCTTTTCGAAAGAAAGACGGAAGGACCTCGGAAAGAAGCGGGAGCACGCGGTCGAGCGCCACTCCGATAATGGCACGGATATGTCCCTGTTTCAGCCCCGATGTCAAAGGATAGACCGGAAGGATCGGAGAGAGGTTTCCCTCCTCATTCTGTCTCTGGTCAAAAACCGGATTCACTACCTGAAAATGAAAACCGTCACGTGTGATCTTGCCGTGAAAGAAATACTCCTCTCCCTGGACGATCTTGCCCTCGAGATAAGGCTGATTGAACCACACGGCCCGGATCGTGCCCGTGCCGTCGGAAAGGCTCGCAAAGATCGTAGTCCGTCCCCGGAACCGCGATACCCTGGGAGGATTCACCACCGTGGCGATAAAAGAACACTCCCCGCCGTCTGTCAGCTGGTTGAGCGGCACACACTCCGACCAGTCATCATATCTTCTCGGAAAAAAGGTCAGCAGATCATAGACCCGGCGGATACCGAGTTTCTCCAGCTGTTTTGCCCGCTTCTCCCCGACTTTCGGAAGAAACTGGACAGGTGTATAAAGATCGACCTGCGCCATCTCACACCTTCTTCCCGGAACGTATTCCCGTTTTGCCGGATGATCCCGATGCCTTCTTTTCTGTTTTTTCTGCCGATGGGCAGATATCCGAAAGCGTGCACACACTGCACTTGGGAGATCTTGCTGTGCAGACCGCCCGTCCGTGATCGACCATTCTGTGTCCGAAAGGCGCCCACTCCTCTTCCGGCAGGATCTTCATGAGCTCTTTCTCGATCACTTTCGGATCCTTTCCCGAACTCATTCCGAGACGCCCCGACACACGCATGCAGTGCGTATCAACCACAATAGCCGGCACGCCGAAAAGTTCTGACACCAAAAGATTGGCGACTTTTCTTCCCACACCCGGAAAATTCTCAAGTTCCGCCGCATCCTTCGGCATCTCGCCGTGATACTTCTCCTTGAGGAGCTTCGCACTCTCATATAAATATGCGGACTTACTCTTCCAGAAACCGCAGGGCTTGATGATCTCCCCGATCTTCTCCTGCCCTGCAGCAAGGAAATCTTCATATCCCGGATACTTCTCAAAAAGCACTGTACTCACCTGGTTGACGCGTACATCCGTGCACTGGGCGGACAATACCGCGCGGCACAAAAGATGAAAAGGATCTTCATCGATATCCAGTGTACACTCTGTTTCCGGGTATAGTTTATGGAGTCTTTCCAGTATTTCGCGGGTACGGCGGGATATTTTCATTTTCCCTCCTTGAAGCGGTGATCCTTGATCGTATAGATAAACTTCGCGCCGCCCAGCTCGGTCCCGTTCTCCGCCCAGATCTTCTCACCGTGCGCCATCACGATCTCGCGGCAGATATAAAGTCCCAGGCCAAAGCCGCTCTCGGTACGTGACGGATCGACTTTATAGAAGCTCTCGAAAACACGCTCGAGTTTGTCTTCCGGAATACCGGAACCGGAATCCTCAAGGGAGACATATACCTTACCGTCACTTTCCGATTCAGCCGTAGTGATCATGATCTCGCCGTCCTTCGGCGTAAACTTTACCGCATTGGTCAGAAGGTTATAGAAAACACGGTACAAAGCCTGGGATTCACCATAAACAAGCATCTCCTGCTCCGTGTTCTTTCCCAGATCCACGGTCACGCTGATATTTTTATCCGCCAGAAGATTCTCGATATTTCTGACCGCATCCCGGATCATATCATTAATGTCGAACACTTCCATGTTCTCCGGATCCACCTGACTCAAGGAAGATGCCTCTGTCATGGATGTGATCAGGCGTTGGATACGGTTCACCTCGGTCTGGATGATATCCATATACTTCGGATAGTTTTCCGGTGGGATCGTGCCGTCTGAAATGGCCGTAAGGAATCCCTTGATGGAAGTCAAAGGGGTACGAAGATCATGGGCGATACTGGAGATAAAGACTTTCCGGTCCGCCTCCTGCCGTTCCAGCCGTTCGATCATGCCGTTTACGGTCGAAACCATATTCATGATCTCGTCCGTAAGCATGTACTTCAGTGTAGACTGTTTTCGCAGCTCAGGAATATCCACTCTGGCCGACAGATCGCCTTTCGTAACCTGATTTGCCGTGTCTGAGAGTGCACGCAGAGGTTTGATCAGGGATCTGGCCATCAGTGAGAAGAACAGAAGCGCCATGGAGAAGGAAACCAGGATCGGAAGCGCAAGTCCGTTCGACAGTCTCCAGAAAACCTCTTCCTCAACATCCAGAGTCGTCAGAAGGAGAATATATACATTCGTTTCCTTTGTCCTCTGCAGGACCATAACGGAAACACTTCTCGAATTAGCGAAAATACCGTTATCGGACTCCGTGGAAATACTGTAACCCATATTTCTCATCAGTGTATCCATCACACCGGTATTCAGATAAGCATAACTTTCCGAGGAACGGATGTCTTCCCGGATGAAATCCGGGATCGAAGTCATATAATTGATCTTCCCGTTACCACTGACGATCCACACGGAGCAATCTTCCGTTCTGGCAACGGTATTTACAAATGCCTGCACAGCAGCATCCGTCACACTCGGATCTTCGGCCATCGTGCCGTAAGTCAGTGCGATCGACTGCGCCTGAACTGCAAGTTTTTCTTTTCGCTCGGCAATAAGTGATCTTGTAGAATTTCTATAGAAAACCAGGACAAGAACGAAAAACACCAGGATCGTGCCGACTGCCAGAGAAAGCGTGGTACGAAACAGCACAGACTGGGATTTTTTTGCCTGATCCTTCATCTATCCGCCACCTGCCATCCTGATCAGGAATTGGCAGTCGTCTCAAACTTATACCCGACGCCCCAAACCGTGCGGATCTCCCAGTTGACCTTCACATTCGGTCTCTCCAGTTTTTCACGGATACGCTTGATGTGCACGTCAACTGTACGGGACTCTCCGTAAAAATCGTATCCCCATACATTCTCGAGGAGCTGCTCACGCGTAAACACACGATTCGGATGGGATGCCAGGAAGAACAGCAGTTCCAGTTCCTTCGGCGGGATATCGATCTCCTTGCCGTCGACGGTGACCACATATCTGGCCATATCGACCGTAAATCCGTCATAGGAGATCACTTCATTCTTTTCAGAAGATTCGGAAGATGCCGCCGGTGCGGATTCTCTCTTCTCGGTACGGCGGAGCACCGCCTTTACACGGGCAAGAAGTTCCTTCGGCTCAAAAGGCTTCTGAACATAATCATCTGCACCAAGTTCAAGACCGACGACCTTGTCCAGAGTGTCCGTACGTGCTGTAAGCATAATGATCGGCACATCCGAAGTCTTTCTGATCTCACGGCAGATGTCATAACCATCCTTGCCAGGGAGCATCAGATCCAGTACGACCAGGTCCGGCTTCGACGTCTGGAAAGTTTCCACTGCCTTATCACCCGACAGACAGCTGATAACGGCAAAACCGTCTTTATCAAAGTAGATGCGAAGCACCTCTACGATATTCGGATCATCATCCACAACAAGTACTTTCTTCATAGTCATGTCCCCTTCTTCCCCGTATTCTTTGCCATTTCGGCTATCATCGTATTAAACGATTCCACGTCCTTAAATTCCTTGTATACCGAAGCGAACCGGACGTAAGCCACGTCATCGATGCCCTTCAGCTGTTCCATGACCAGCTCACCGATCTCGGTGGTGGATATCTCACGCTTGGCGTTATTGGCGATATGTGATTCCACATAATTCACCACAGACATCAGCTGGTCAAGAGATACCGGTCTCTTCTCACAAGCACGGAGAAGACCTCCCAGAAGTTTCTCCTGACTGTATACCTGCCTGGTGCTATCCTTCTTCACGACAAGAAGCGGATTCATTTCCACTTTCTCATAGGTGGTAAAACGCGTCTGGCAGGATAAACATTCACGCCTGCGGCGGATGGAAGATCCATCCTCCGCAGGCCGCGAATCAATTACCTTATCTTCAATATGTCCGCAATAAGGGCACTTCATAATTCTTACTCATCCAGATTATCGTTATCACTCAAGAACCAAGGCAGGATCTTCTTCTTTTCCGGCTTTGCTGCAGGAACCTCTGTTGTCTTCGGAACCACCGGAGCGGCCTGAGGACGGACCTGAGGAACTACATTCGGCTGAGGTCTTCCACCCTGCTGAAGCGGAGCGGACGGAGCCGGTGCAGGTGCCGGCTGGGCTGCCGGTGCCGGATTTGTATAAGTGGTCTGCGGACGGGCAACCGGAGCGACCGGAGCAACCGGTGCAGGTGCCGGAGCAGGCTGTGCCTTCGGCGCATAAACTCTCGTCGGAGCTTCTTCCGTCTTAGCCGGTTCCGGATCACCAAACAGGAACTGAGGAATATCCTGCTTCGGGGCCGGGGCCGGTGCCGGAGTTACCGGTGCAGCCGGCTTTTCAAAAGCGGACTGGGTAACCGGAGAGATCGGACGGGATGTGGAAGCAGAAGGTGTAGCCTGACCGATGATGGTCGGATTCTGCTTCGAGATGATGGACGTTGCCGGACGGAAAGCCGCGGAAGCGTTCTCTGTATTTTCGAAACCGGAAGCGATAACCGTGATCATGATCTCGTCTTCCAGTGTCGGGTCGGTAACTGCACCAACGATGATATCTGCATCGCCGGCTACTGCATCTCTTACTACGGAAGCGGCAACATCGATCTCATGCAGCTTCATGTTTCTGGAACCAGTGAAGTTGATGATGACACCACGTGCACCCTCGATCGTTGTATCGAGGAGCGGGCTGTTGATGGCCTGCTTAACAGCGGCAGACGCTCTTCCCTCACCGGAAGCACGGCCGATACCCATATGGCAGATACCAGCGTTCGTCATGATACGGCGGACATCGGCAAGGTCGAGGTTGATGAGACCAGGAATAGCAACGAGGTCGGAAATACCGGCAACACCAAACTTCAGTACCTGGTCAGCCATATTGAATGCATCATCGATGGAAGTATCTTCGTCAGTAATGTCGAGGAGCTTGTCATTTGCGACTACGATCAGAGAGTCAACATATTTCTCGATCTCACGGATACCACGCTCAGCGTTCATTGCACGGCGCGGGCCTTCGAAACGGAAAGGTCTGGTAACAACAGCTACCGTCAGGATACCAAGTTCACGTGCGATCTGGGCAACTACCGGAGCAGCACCTGTTCCTGTACCGCCGCCCATACCGGCTGTGATGAACAGCATATCGGTTCCGCGGATCGCCTGGGCGATCTCATCTTTACTCTCTTCCGCAGCCTTCTCGCCGACCGTCGGGTCAGCACCGCATCCGAGACCTCTTGTGATCTTCTCACCGATCTGAATGGAGATCTGCGCCTTCGATCTAGCCAGAGCCTGGTGGTCTGTATTAATTGAGATAAAATCGATTCCCTGAACGGAACTCTCGATCATACGGTCTACGGCATTACATCCGCCACCGCCGACGCCAATTACCTTAATGGCTGCAAATGGTTCGTCTTCCATTGAATATCCAAGCTTAAAATCTGACATAGCCGAATCTTCCTCCGTTTGCTTTATACAAAAATATATTCCACATAAAAATTTAAGCCTACTTAGCTATCTTTAACAATTCTACACTAAATGTTGTGGGCAGGCAATAGAAGAAACGGTCAGCTGAAAAACTTGTTACAGTTTGATTACCGCAGTTTTTCGGGGATATTTTTGCGTTGTTTCGTCCCCCTAAATCTTGTGTTGCTCTCAGCGGAGGATATAATTGTTGCCGGTCATATCCAGCAGATCCCCTGTTTTTCCCTCGAAATAGCCGGAAACAATGGCAAAACGGAGCCAGTTCATGTTATCCGATATGGTCGTCATGGAACTGAGTTTCACTGTAACAGTATTTTCGTAGTTCGGAATGCTGATATCGAGGAAGGTTGTCATGTTTTCGCAATACCGCACAGAGATCACATGCGCAAGAAAATCGAAAGTGTCCTCTTCCGACCTTGCCAGGCTGTCTGCGCTTAAGATCGCGCCGAGGATGGAAATGGAGATCTCATATCCCTCCTGTGAAGTCATATCAAGTTTTTTCCCGATTTGCGCAGAGCGGATCGGCAGTCCCCGAAGCTCCGGGATCCCTTCCGGAACATCCCCGTGCAGGATCTCCAGCACGGCTCCGTCATCGGCAATAATGGCATATCCGTCGGGAATGGCCACGTAAGCTACTTTTTTTCTTTCTGTAATCGAGATGTAAACATTTCCGGGAAAAGACGGCACGATCTCGGCCTTTGCGATATACGGATACTTCTTCATGAGTTTTTCTTCCAGCGCGCCATAGTGCATGGTCACGATGGATTTCAGGGAGCCTCCGATATGGGAGATCAGATGATCATCCTGCCGGATATCGATACATTCCAGGATCTCCTGCGTCGTGACCTTACTGTTGCCGGTCACTTCGATATTTGAGACATGAAAACCCGGAAGGAAGCAGAAAAGGAGCGCCACCGTACATACCAGCACCAGAAAAGCGATCCATAGTCCCATCTTGAAGGAAAACTTTATGTGGGATGTTTTCCCATCACGCGCAGAAGCAGAAGACTCCTCCACGGTCTCTTCTTCAGAAAGCTCCTCGGGCAGGTCCTTCTTTTCCGGCTCCTCATCACCGAAAGAAATATCCGGTTTTCTTACATCATCATTTGGCAAGCGCACGCACCTCGTCACAGATCCGTGAAGATGCATCGTAGATCGCAAGGGAGAGCGTCTTTTCACGCATCTTCGCAAGTCTTTCCTTGTCCGGGATCAATTCGGAAACGATCCCCGGAAGCTTTTCCATGGCTTCACTGTCCGGAAGCAGGATACCCGCTCCGCTCTCGGAAAAAGCTCTGGCATTAAACGTCTGATGGTCCTGGGCCGCATACGGATACGGGATCAGGACAGAAGGCACGCCCACCGCCTGGATCTCCGCGCAGCTGATCGCGCCCGCTCTTCCGATAAAGAGATCCGCTGCCGCCATATACACTTCCGGATCCTGGATATATTCAAATACTTCGATGGAATCCGGCCAGTCCTTCGCCTGTTCGGAAACTTCTTTATAGCGCTGTTTTCCGACGCTCAGAATGATCTTCACGTTCGGGTCTTTGCATTCTCTGGCAAAAGCGACGATCGACTCGTTCACGGTCTTCGCGCCAAGGCTTCCGCCCATAGCCAGGATCAGGAACGTCTCGTCGGAAAGCCCGAGCTTCTCGCGGCAGGCTTTTCTCTCCACGTTTCCAAAAGCACTTCGTATCGGGTTTCCCGTAAAGACGATCTTGGCCTTCTTGTTGAAGTAATGCTCCATATTATGGAAACTGGTGCATACCGTGCCCGCAAATCTTGACATCAGCCGGTTCGATCTTCCCGGAAAAGCATTCTGCTCGTGAAGAAGGATCGGCACCTTTTCCTTGTGCGCCGCTGCGATCAGCGGACTGCACACAAAGCCTCCCGTTCCGACCACCACATCCGGTTTTTCCTTCCGGATCAGTTCCCGGCACATCTTCTTTCCTGCACGGAATTCCTTCACGGCATGGAAAGTTTTCTTCGAGAGTTTCATCGGAAGCTGGGATGCCCGTATCACATGGAAAGGATACCCCATGGACGGAATGATCTGGGCCTCCAAGCCCTTCTCCGTACCGCAGAAGAGCACTTCCGTCGCCGCATCTTGTTTTTTCAGTTCATCGGCGATCGCCACTGCGGGATGGATATGTCCGCTCGTGCCTCCGCCTGCCAGGATCACTTTCATCTTATACCACCAGCTTCATCGTTTTTCTCTTTACGCCTGTTCTCGAAACAGACAGGATGATCCCCACGGCGATCATGAAGAAGAAGTTCGCCGTACCACCGAAACTGAAGAACGGGAGCGTAATACCTGTCGGCGGCACCGCGCCGATGTCCACGCCGACATTCAGGAATGCCTGAAGCGTGATCAGACTCGTATACCCCGCCGTCAGGACACGGGTAAAGAGACTGCTGGCCTGCCAGGACACCAGGAACCCTCCTATCATGAACAGCCAGAAAAGCACCAGCACGCTGACGCCTCCGACAAATCCGAGTTCTTCGCATATGATGGAATACACATAGTCATTATGTGCTTCAGGGAGATACATATATTTCTGGCGGCTGTTGCCGAACCCCACGCCTGTCATTCCGCCGGAACCGACAGCAATGATAGACTGGTTACTTTGGTATTTCTCATCGTCGTCCGCCTTCTCTTCCCCTTCCTCTTCATCACTGTTCATGGAAGCAAAGATGTTCAGACGCGTAACAACGTGGGCGAAGTTGTTCTGGATCTTCTCTCTTTTCGCCGTAGAGAGAGTCATATAGAAGCCGCCGAGCCCGATGATACCGATCGCAAGAAGCAGTGCGCCTCCGCGGATCCAGGAACGGAGCGGGATACCGCAGCAAAGGAAGCTGACGAAAGATACCGCGCCCAAGATCAGGAAGCAGGACATGTGCGGCTGGGCAAGTACGATACCCAGCACGACCAGGACACAGAATCCCGGGAAAGTAATATCCACGAAGGCATCGATACTGGCCTGGGAAAAGTTCTTCTTAGCCTGAAACCAGCCTTTCTTCCTAAGCCTTTGGATTCCGGACCGGTATCCGGCAATGAAAAAGACGATACATATCTTGATCAGCTCGGACGTCTGAAAGGACGTTCCTCCGATAAAGATCCATCTTCGGGCACCGTTTACGACTTCGCCCTTCCACATCGTCCAGACGGCCACACCGATAGACACAAGGAAGACCAGGATCGTGATCGGCCAGAAATCGAATTTCTTAATGGGCAGGAAAGCAATCACCACCGCCGCTACAAAACCGGCGATCAGAAACTTGCCCTGACGGATAACATAGTACATGGAATTACCCTGGGAAGTATATGCTTTCGGCATACTGGCGGAAAAGAGCATCAGCGTACCGAAGGCCATCATGATCATGACCAGGATCATGATCCCCAGATTCATACGGAAAGGTGCATACACATCCAACGATTTGATCTTACCATCGTCATGGAAATCCACGTTCTCGGATATAAGATGTTTCATCTTTCTGGACATGTCAGCACGCTCCCTCCCCGAATATTGAAGCATACTCTTCCAGAATTGTATACATCTCGAAGGAATGGGAAGCCTTCAGAAGGACAAAATCTCCTGTTTGCACAGTTTTTTGCAGTTTTTCTAGGATTTCTTTTTTATCTTCACAGAGGATCACCGGAAAATCAGAAGTGACCGACTCCGCGCCACGTTTCACATCTTCTTTATAGTCACCGATAACGAAAAGCCCGTCCAGTTTCTGTTTCGCGGCATGGGCACCGATCTCGAAATGCTTGTCGGAAGACACATCGCCCAGTTCCAGCATATCGCCGATGCAGGCATAGGCTTTACCCGAAGAAGAAAGCCTCCGTATGGAATCCATACCGGACATCATAGACTCCGGGCCGGCGTTATAAGAATCATCCAGGAAGTACACACCGTTGACTTCCACCAGTCTTTCACGGTGACCGATCTGGGCAAAAGACGCGATCCCCTCTGCCAGTTTGTCTTCCGGAAGGCCCAGATACAGGCCGCAAAGAAGGCCGGCAAGAGCATTACCCACATGGTGTTTGCCGATGACCGAGAGAGCAAGCGGCACTTCCGTTTTCGTTTCAAATCCGGCTGTTGCCTTAAAATGAAGTTTTCCGTCCGCGAATGTCACTTCTCCGGAAACAGCACTTCCAAAAGCACCTTCCGGTATATTTCCGTCTTCGACCGAAGTATAGCCGATCTTTACGTCACTTCGGATCATGCCGGAAGCTTTCGCTTTCTGAAGCATCTCATCTTTCGCCGGTATGATCAGAAGTCCCTCTTCTTTCAATCCCTCAAGGATCTCAAGCTTGGCCTTCAGGATCTCTTCCCGCGAACCGAGCCGCTCGATATGGGCGACACCGATATTCGTGATCACGGCGATATCCGGGAGCGCGATATGTGTGAGTTCGGAGATCTCGCCCCGCAGACGCATACCCATCTCCAGCACAAGGATCTCTGTATCTTCAGGCGCCGCAAGGATCGTCTTGGACATACCGATCTCATTATTCTCGTTCGCCTTCGTGGCATATACTTTTCTACAGGAAGACAGTGCCCCCGCGATCATCTGTCTGGTCGAGGTCTTTCCGACACTTCCCGTCACTGCCACTACCAGAAACTTCTGACGCTGACGATAGTAACAGGCGATTTTTTCGAGCGCCACCTTGGTATCGCTGACCAGGATCGTCGGCACGCCCTCCGGCACATATTCCTCTTTCTGCAGGATCAGCGCCGCTGCACCGGATTCTCCTGCCTTCCCGGCATAAAGATGTCCGTCGAATTTTTCACCGATCAGGGCCAGGAAAAGATTCCCTTCTCCGATCGACCTTGAATCCGTTGAGATATCGTTCACGAAGATTTCTGAAGGATCCGCGCCTTCAGAAAGCCCGATCAGCTTTCCGCCTGTTGTCTCAACGATCTCACTAAGAGTAAAACGTGCCATTATTTCTTTTCTGCCTTTCTTTCTTCTACTATTGCGTCCATGGCCTTTCTGGCTTCATCCGCATCAATGAAATCCACGATCTGATGATTACAATCCATCGTTCTTTCATGGCCCTTGCCCGCGATCACGACGAAGTCCTCTGTTGTCGCCATCTCCAGTGCTTTGAAAATAGCCGCATGTCGGTCTTCGATCACTTCATACTTCGCATCCGGCACTTTCTCGATGCCTTCCTTGATCAGGACGAAAATGCTCTCGAAACTCTCGCTTCGGGAATTATCCGTAGTGACGATCGAATAATCACTGTATCTCGCCGAAGATTCACCCATGCCGGAACGGCGGTACTGGGAACGGTCGCCGCCGCAGCCGAATACCGTAATGATCCGTCCTTTGCAGAAAGGACGCAGGGAGGAAAGAAGCACGCGCAGGCTGTCGCCGTTATGGGCATAGTCCACGTAAACGTGCAGGCCCAGTTCGTTATGGATCTTTTCCATACGTCCCGGAACATAGACGGTAGCCACACCCTTTTTGATCGATCCTTCGGAGATCCCGCAAAGATACGATGTCGACGCTGCACAGAGCGCATTGTCCACGTTAAACTCGCAAAGGAGCGGTACATACAGTTCTGTAGTATAGGTAGGCGTCACAAAATCGAACTGCATTCCGGGGACGCCGTTCACTTCTACCGCCCGGATATTCTTCGCCATAAAATCGGCTTCTTGCGAAAGCGAATAGGTGTAGACCTTGCCGCAGACTTTCGCGTTTTCCAGTACTTCCTCGACTCTTCTCGAGTTCTTGTTGACAAGTGCCATTTCACAATCCGGGAAAAGCATCATCTTGCACTGAAAATATTCTTCTTCATCGGCATGCTCGCCGGTCATGATGTGGTCAAGGAAGAAATTCGTAAAAACACCCACTTTGAACTTGACGCCGGATGTACGGTGGTATTTCAAACCGAGGGAAGATACTTCCATTACACAGCTTCCGACGGCTTTGCTCTTCATATCGGCCAGCAGTTCCTGGAACTCCCAGGCTTCCGGTGTCGTATGTTCCGACCAGCACGCTTCTGTCGGGCCGATCTTGTTTTCCACCGAACCGATCAGGCCGCAGTGGCGGTTTTCTGCCTCGAAAATATTGTGGATCAGGTAGGTCGATGTCGTTTTACCCTTCGTACCCGTCACACCGATCATCTCCATATCCGCGCCGGGATGGCCGAAAAAGGTTCCCGAAAGTACAGGATACGCTGCCCGGGTATCCGGCACGGAAACGACACAGATCCCTTTTTCTTCCGAAAGGCTCTTAAGCTTTTCTTCCGGGAAGACCTGCTGTCCCTCTTCCGTAATGATCAGTCTGGCACCCTGTTCTACGGCACCTTCTATATATTTATGTCCATCCGCCTTAGATCCCGGAATACATAAAAATGCAGAGCCCGGTTTTACGCTTCTCGAATTCAGATAGATCCGGTCTACCTCCACGTCAAGATCCCCGTAAAGCAGATGGTAAGTAGTTTCCGATAACAGATCGATCGCTTTCATGACATCTCTCCCCCTTTATTCCAATGTCAGATATATTACTGTACCATAAGGTACCCGTTTTCTCGGCGGCACGGTCGTCTCCGTCGTTCCTTCGGATTCACCGGAGCCTTCACCCGGTTCTGTCTGGTTCGTTTCTCCGTCTTCACCAGATGCAGTCGTCTCGCCGCTGTATCCTTCTTCACCAGGATCGTAAGACGTGCTCTCGCCCGGCTCGGCCGTGGTTTCTTCGGAAGGATCGCCTTCCTCCGTCTCATTCGTTTCTCCGGTTCCTGATTCCGTTCCGTCTTCTTCTCCCGGACCGGGCGTAGGTGTCGGAGTCACATCCGGCATACCGATCGTTGTCTGCGGAGTCTGGGCCACCACCGAACCGGACGGATTTCCTTCAAACACAAGGTTCAGTCCATACTGCTTGGCCATTCTCTGGGCTTCCACGATATTCATTCCCTCAAAATTCGGAATGACTGTTGTGTTCATCTCGGATTCAGAAACTTCACCTTCATAAAGGATGATCTGGGAATTCTTACTCACCGATTCGACTCCGCCGTAATACATGGTTCCGACGATCGAGCTGCCTGTCATTGTACCCAGACCGTCCACGGCATCGAAGCCTTCCTCCATCAGGATCTTCTTGGCTTCCGCAAAAGTCTTTCCCGTTACATCCGGAACATGGAACTGCAGCATCATGTTCTCATATTCCTTCGCGGAAAGCTTTCTCTGGATACCCATATATTCCAGCGTTCCTTCAACGATGCGGGACGCCACTTTCGCAGCCACGCTCGAACCGACATCGCCCTCCGACTCATCCGGCTTATTGATGATCAGCAGTACAGAGATCTGCGGATCATAGGAAGGAGCGTGACAGCAGAAGGAAATAACGTGCATACCGGCTTCTTCACCTGTTTCAATGGTGGATGTACTCGTTTTACCTGCAACATAATAACCGGGAACATAACCTGCGGAACCGGTACCGACATTAACTACGTCTTCCAGAAGTGAACGTACGCGTTTCGCCGTTCCTTCCGAGAAGAGCGTGCGGATCTTCTCCGCCGAGTATTCACGGATAATGTTTCCGTCTTTGTCGACCAGTCTGGATGCGATATGCGGACGCATCAGAGAGCCGCCGTTAACCAGCGAGCAATAGGCTGTGATCAGCTGAAGCGGGGTCACCGTGGAAGACTCACCGAAAGAAAGGGTCGCCAGGTCGACGTCAGTCGGCTTGGCATGGAAAATACCTTTTCCTTCCGCCGGAAGGTCAACACCTGTCGTATCGTAGAAACCGCAGTTACGGATATAGTCATAATATCTTTCAATACCGATACGGCCGGCCAGCTGTACGAAGATCGGGTTACAGGAACGCTCGAAAGCTTCTCTCAGTGTTTCTTCGCCATGGTTTCCTTCTTCTGTCTTTTCACGCCAGCAGGAGATCGTATCGACTGTTGTGATCTTGATCGGGGCATCGCTGAAATACTCGTCTTCATACGTCTTTCCCTCTTCAAGAGCGATCGCCGTCGTCAGTGCTTTCATCGTGGAACCCGGTTCGTAAGTGTCCGAGATACAGCGGTTCCTCCAGGCATTACTCATCAGGTGCTGGACCCGGTCTTCCGAACTCATGGCATCCCACTTTTCCTGACTGATGCCATACGGCATGCTTCTTGCCGTATTCAGATTGAAATCCGGCATGGAGACCATGGCCTTGATCTCGCCGGTATACGGATTCATAACAATGCAGGTTACGCCTTCCTTCGGATTATACTGATCGTACGCATCCCGGCAGGCTTCTTCCGCGATACGCTGGATGTTCATGTCCAGCGTCAGCTGCACGTTATACCCGTCCACGGCTTCGATCGTGGTCGGTGCGGAATACGGAAGCACGCTACGGTTATAGTTATCCACCTCGGCGTAGGTATACCCCTTGGTACCGGTCAGATCCGAATTGTAATACGCTTCGATACCGACCTGGCCGATCAGGGAATTGTCGCTCTGATCCGCAAATCCGATGACCTGCGCAGCCAGGTTATCATAGGTGTAATAACGCTTCGGCACCGTATCGATCTTGACACCGCCGATACTGTTTTCGGAAATATAGGCAGACAGTGCTTTCATCTGCTCGAGATTGACCTTCTTGATGATCTGGATATACGGCGCTTCCTCATCGTCCAGCCATTCCAGCATCTTGTCATGGTCGGCGCCGACATATTCGGCAAAAGCACTGGCGATGTCTTCTTTGGTAAGTCCGTTCTTTCTGGTCTTCTGGGATTTCAGCACATCCGACGGCGTCATACCGATGGTGTACTCATAGGTAGTGCTGGCCAGAAGGTTTCCGTTACAGTCAAGGATATCGCCCCGGGTGGGCACATCTTCAATACGCTTCCAGTGCATGTTGGAAGCCTGTTTTGAATAATCTTCGTAGTTTAGGACCTGGATATCGTACTGTTTCTTGATCAGATATCCCATAAAAGCACTGAGCATCACGAATACCAGACAGAGTACGACTCTTCCGCCGATGCGGAATCCGCGCTGTTCTTCGAAGCGGACTTCTTTCTTTTCCGGCGCAGCTTCCGGAGTCTTGGAAGTATCTTCTTCCGCAGAAGACTGCTTCGCGGAAGCTTTCTTCTCTTTTTTAGAAAGCTCCCGTGCAATCTTCTTTTCTTCTTTGATTCTTTTCTTCCGGATCTCGTCTTCCCGTGCTTTGTTTTTGGAAGAAGCCTTGCGTTCCTCACCCGACGGTTTGTCCGAAGACGCTCTCTTCCGGGACGCCTCCCTGCGGAATGCCATATTCGGAGCAGCATTCCTTCCCGTTATTTTCTTATGCGGATCCCTCGGATCAGGTCTCCCCGATCCCGGCTTCTTATTCTGAGACATGCTAACAGAGCACTCCTATATTACAAAGTATCTATCATGCATCCTTCTCTGCAAAATAACGGGCCAGATCTTTCGTGGCCTCGTCGAGCATCTCTTCCGTTACCCCGTGAGAGTTATAAGACAGGCTGGTAGCCATACGGTCACGGTTCGGAACGGAGACGCCTACGACCTGCTTGAAACTCGGAATGACCATACCAAGACGCAGGCTCGCCTGAGAACGGATGAACTCCAGATCTGCACTGTCGGAAAGGCTCTCTTTCAGCTGGCTCGTTTCCTGATGCATCTTGTTGATCTGGCGTTCCAGTTTATTGTTGGCAAAGTTCATGGATGCAATCTGCGATTCATTATACACCAACGCTCCCAAAACGGCAGTAACCGTCAAAATTGCGATGGTAATGAAGATAAAGTCACGAAGACGCTTGGCCGATTCCAGAAAATTCTTCTGGCGGTAGTAGTGATAGACCTCATCGACCTTCTTCTTATTTTCTTTCTGGATCTTCTTTCTTCTCTCTTCATCCGCCTTGGATGTATGGAAAGACATGCCGTCGATCTGGCTCATATAACGTTCCAGTGCCATATCGTCAAAGGCATTACGGTTCAAGCCTACGGAATCATCTGTTCCCGTACGTCCGTACCATGCATCGATCTTATTTGCTTTTCTGGTTCTTACTGCCTGCGCCATTCTTCATCATTCCTTTCAAACACCCGTAACTTCGCACAACCTGAGCGTTTATTTTCCAGAGCCTCTTTCTTTGAAGCAACGATGGGCTTGGTATTGACCTGCCTTCCCATCGGAACCTTTCCGCATACACAGACCGGGAATTCTCTCGGACATGTGCAGGGATTTTCCAGTTTCCGGAAAGCTTCTTTCACCAGCCTGTCTTCCAGCGAGTGAAAGGAGATCACGGCAAACCTTCCGTTCTGCTTCAGTATGGACGGAACCACTTCCAAGAGTTTCGAGACCGAAGCAAGTTCATTGTTCACTTCGATCCGGATGGCCTGGAAGCATCGCCTTGCGGGATGCTGATCCTCTTGTCTGGCTTTCCGGGGCATGGCGTTCTTTATGATGTCCGCCAGCGCCACCGTGGAACGTATCGGCTCACTTTTCCGTGCTTCCACGATTGCCGATGCGATCCTTCCTGCATATCTTTCTTCACCATACTCGCGGAAGATCCTGGCCAAATCTGCTTCTTTATACTCATTGACCACTGTCTCCGCCGACAGATCCTGATCCGCATTCATCCTCATGTCCAGAGGTCCCTCCTGCATATAGGAGAATCCACGGTCCGGTGTGTCGATCTGATGGGAAGATACCCCAAGATCTGCAAGAACTCCGTCTACTTTTTCAATGTTCAACTCTTCCAGTACGTCTCCGATCCTTGAAAAATCGGACCGTACCAGTGTCCACTTGTCTTCCGCACCGAGCATTTCGCGTTTTCTTCCGCAAGCCGCCAGTGCTTCTTCATCCTTATCGAGAGAGATCAGTCTTCCGTTCTCTCCCAGTCTTTCGACTATCCCCGAACTATGTCCGCCGCCTCCCGCGGTGCAATCGACATAGATTCCATCTTTTTTGATGGCAAGGCCTTCCATACACTCATCAAAGAGGACCGGCAGATGATGAAAATTACAATCCTGTGATTTCATAGCCGTCCAGATCAATGCTCTCCTGTTCTGCCTCTTCGTTCATCTCGTCGTAGTACTTCTTCGTGCAGATCTCAAGTGCATCTTTTCCCATCTGGTAGATGCAGATCTCATCGGAAGGTACGGCGCCGATCCGTCCCCAGAGCTCAGAACTGACTGAAATTCGTCCCTGCCCGTCCAGTTCGCACTCCAGAGCCTCACCGATGAGCTGTCTTCTTGCATGACGGATCTTCGGGTTGGTCATCGGGATCTTGGCAAACTGCTCCACGATGTCCTCGAAACGTGGCTTGCTGTAAACACTGAGATATCCCTTGTCCTGATTCAGCGTAACAAACATGGGCGAACCGATCTGATCCCTGATCTTGGCAGGAATGAAGATCCTTCCTTTCGCATCCATCTTGTTAATGAAACGGGCCATCCTATCTCCTTGTTGCGTTTTCCGGAATTTTCACCACCGTTCTCCACGATTTGTGAACTTTCCACCACTTTTCACCACTTTCTGAAGATATTTTAGTAAAGTTGCGTTTATATTTCAATAGTATTTCGTAGAGAAATGCCGAAAAATACGCATTTTTGCACATCAAAACGAACAAACGCTCGTTTTGTTCTTTTTGTGGGGAATCTGCCCATGATCAGGCATAAAAAAAACGACGTACGGGATCGATCGCACATGGCGATCCCGTACGCCGGATCAACGGCTGATGTCTGTTTAGAACCGGTCTGCCGAGCTTTTCCGGTCCATGGATATATTAAGAATGAATCCCAGTGAAATAAAGTTTACCATCATGGCCGTACCACCATGGCTGACGAACGGAAGCGGAATACCGGTGATCGGCAGAAGACCGACACACATACCCATATTCTCGATAAAATGGAAGGCGAAAGAACCGGTCAGTCCGACTACGATATAGGAATACGCCTTTCTCGCCGCCTTGGACGCCACATACAGGCACCTAAGAAGGAAGAAAAACGCCAGGACCACGATGGCGGTCGTGCCGATAAATCCCATTCGTTCCGACACCGCGGAGTAGATAAAGTCTGACTGCTTAACCGGAACGTTGACCAGGATACCCGTTCGGTTTCCCGTCAATCCTCCGGAAGCGATCGCTCTCTTTGACTGAACCAGGTTATACTCCGCCACCGGGTCCGATCCTTCAAAGATAAGAGAAAGGATCCTCTTCTTCTGATACGGAGCAAGATAGAAATTCCATACAAGTGGCAGAACACCGACAACGATACCGGAGATCGCCAGAAGGAAGTATCTGTATTTCAGGTTCCAGATAAAAAGCATGCAGACAAAGGAAAAAACGATAACCATCGCCGTTCCGAAGTCAGGCTGTTTCAGGATAAGAAGCATCGGCGGCGCATAGATCAGGCCGAGATAGACCCAGCCGCGGATCATGGTGATCGTCTTCGTTCCCATATCTTCCAGGACATAGGAAGATATGATGACCAGTCCGATCTTGGTCAGCTCGGAAGGCTGGAATGTACCTAAGAAAGGAAGCTGCATCCATGAGTCGGCGCCCCAGGTATCTGCCAGGGTAAAGCCGTCGATCCTAACCCATATGAGCAAAAGGATCGACACACCATATAAGATCCACCCGATCAGTTTCATGAACTGCGTATCCAAAAGACAGATGACCAGCGCAATGATGGCACCCATGATTACCGCGATGACCTGCTTATAGAAAATAACAGGATAGTCTTTGAAGCCCTGGGAAAGCACCAGATTAAGCACATAAAGACCTATAGTCGTTATGGACAGGATCGGTATGACCAGCCAGTAATCGACGGTACGCAGGGAATTATTCCGTAAGAATTCAATTCCGGATTTACCTGTCTTTCCTTGATCCATCGGTCTCCTCTTCGTCATCGTCCGGCTCGTCGTCTTCCTCCTCGGAGTCATCGGCATCGTCATCCTCTGCCGACTCTTCGGAATCGTCCTCATCGTCGCCGTCTTCGTCTATATCGTCATCAGATGCTTCATCCGCATCTGCTTCGTCCTCGTCTTTTTCCTGATCCTCTTCTTCGTCCTCTTCATCGTCGATGCGGAAGGAAGACTTCGCCAGTCTCTCTACGCGATCCTCCACATCCTCGTCTTCTTCATATTCACGGAGTCTCTCCTCTTTTCTGCGGCGGGCCTCCTCCTGCATTCTCTGATCAGCCTTGATGAATCTTTCCGGGATTGGCTGCTTCTTCCAGTCGAAGGAGCGTCCCATAGCCAGGAGCAGGATACCGATCACGATCAGACCCAGAGAGAGCACCTGGGAAATACGCAGATTCGTGTTTCCGATGTAGAGGGAATCCGTACGGAGACCCTCAATAAAGAAACGCGCAATTCCGTAAAGGATAAAATACATAGACGTAGTCGTCCACGGTCTCTTACTCTTCTTACGGATCACCATCAGAATGATAAATGTCAGGAACGTGCACACCGACTCATAGAAGAATGTCGGATGCACCGGCAGCTCGGAATCCAGTTCCGGGCAGTTCTGTGCAAGATATCTGGCAATCGCCGTACTCTTCATTCCCCACGGAAGGTTTGTCGTCGTACCGAACGCCTCCTGGTTAAAGAAGTTGCCCCAACGGCCGATCGCCTGTCCGAGAGGAATATATACAATTGCGAAATCAATCATGGTAGACATCGGCACTTTACGGATCTTGCTCATAATGAAGATCGCGAGGAGCGCACCCAGAACACCGCCGTAGATAGCCAGTCCGCCTCCGCGGAAATTGATGATATTACCTAAGGTGCTGCCGATATTCCCCTTGACATAATAATCTCCCCATTCGCAGAAAACGTAGTAAAGACGGGCGCCCAGGAAGGCCATCGGAATAGTGAAAAGGCAATAGTCGGTAAGAAGATCCGGAGTGATCCCGAATTTTCTGCACTGTTTTAATCCCATTACGATACAGAGCACAACCGCCGCGCCGATGAGTATTCCGTACCAGTAAAGCTTAAATCCGCCGATACTGATGGCGACATTATCTATATCAAATTTCCAGCCAAGTCCCGGAAACGTAACGATTTCTTTTTCCAAAGCTACCAAAAAGTTCATTTTGTACCTCTTCTTACTTGTTATCCACGCAATATAATATCACATATACCCGTCAAACCGAACTGTTTTTTGCCGACCCGTATGGTACTTCCATACCGTATCCTGGTCGAGGATCATTTGCGCCTTCAGTTCATCGATCGATCCGAACTGCTTCTCCGGACGGATATATTTCAGGAGAAATACCGTTCCTTTCGTTCCGTAAAGCTGCAAATGCTCATGAAAGATCATGGTCTCGGTAAGCGGGGAATCATCGTCTTTGTTGACTGTCGGACGCATGCCGACATTTGTCAGTCCGTGATACAGTTTCCCGTCATATAAATACGCTGAAGCATACACACCGAACTTCGGCACGATCTTCTGCTTCACGATACGGATGTTGGCTGTCGGAAAGCCCAGTTTTCTTCCGAGCTGCTGCCCTTTCTCCACACATCCCGTATACGCCAGAGGACGTTCCAGAAGTGTCTCCACTTTCTCCACATCCCCTTCTCCGATCAGCTCACGAACCCAGGTAGACGAGATCCGTCTCCCCTCAAAAAGCTCCGGTTCCACGGCCACGACCTCAATATCGTTTTTCTTTCCCCAGTCACGCAGCAGCGCCACATCACCGGCCCGTTCTTTTCCGAAACGGTAGTCTTTGCCCACCACCACGACCTTGGCATGCATCCATCCTTTGACGCATACATCCAGAAAAGCTCTGGCGCTCATGTGCTGCACTCTTTCGTTGAAAGGCAATGCAAACAGGTCGTCCACGCCGAACGCCGATACGATCCCGCAGCGTTCCGGATACGTGGTGATCAGGCTGTTCTGCGATTTGGACGAAGGCGGATTATCGAAAGTCTGCACCGCCGTCCGAAGTCCCAGCTCCGCCGCTTTCTCACGCATCGTGGCGAATATCTTCCGGTGTCCGAGATGCACACCGTCAAAATAGCCCAGCGCCACCGCGCGGTCTGCTGTCACTTCCGTCGCACTCGAAGGCGTAGAGATCAGCTGTCCATCTTTATTGATCACGCAATTCCAAACGATCATCGTACGTCTTCCAGAACCCTTTCTTCCCGAACCAGCATCTGTCCGTCTTTTTCTTCCACGTAGACGACCGCGATCAGGCGCTCTCCCGCACATGCCAGGAACCGATCACCGTTTTCCGGATCCCCTACGTTTTCCATTCTATCCTTAAAGGCCGCAAAATCAAGTTTCCGGCCATTGGTCATATCTTTTGCTTCTTTATCGGTTACCTCGATCTTCGGAAAAGAAGTAAAAACCGTGTTCTCGGAGAGGAAGAAGGAATCGTCTCCTTTTTCTGCCATCTCCTCCACCTGTTCAAGCGTATACGCCTCTGAAACACGGTACTCTCCGCTCATCTCCCGCCGCAGCGCCCCGCAATGTGCACCAAAACCGAGTGTTGCGCCGATGTCTTCGCACAGGGAACGGATATAGGTCCCCTTCGAGCAGGCCACGACCATATCCACACGGATCGTCTCCTCCTCTTTCCAGATCCTTTTCACATCAATGGAATAAATCGTGACACGACGGCTCTTCATCTCGATCTGCTCGCCTTTTCTCGCATAATCGTAAGCCGGCCGGCCATTGATCTTGATTGCCGAATAAATGGAAGGCGTCTGTTCGATCTCTCCCACAAAAGAAGTGATCACATTTCTGATCTTCGCACCGTCATCAGAAAGGAGCGCTTCGGCTTCCTCCGCCGAAGGTTTCTTCCCTCCGGTCACTTCTCCGTCAATATCTCCGGTCGAAGTCGTCACACCCAGGATCATGGTGGCCCGGTAGACCTTCCCGTAGCTCTCCATATACCTAAGGACCCGAGTGGCTCTTCCCACTGCAATAGTCAGAAGCCCCGTGGCAAAAGGATCGAGTGTCCCTGCATGTCCCACTTTTTTCACATGAAGTATCTTCCGGATACGGGCGACTGCCGAAAAAGAAGTCATTCCCGCCGGTTTATCGATCAGTATAATTCCGTCTGGACCAGTCTGCCCGTTCATTTTTTCTCCAGAAAAGCACTGGCCGCAGCGACGATCTTTTCCACGAAGCTGTCGATATCCGTATTTTTCGCGGTAAATCCGGATGCGCGGTGATGTCCGCCGCCGCCCATAGTCTGGGCAAACGCCGCCGCGTCAAATCCTTCCTTGGAGCGGCAGTTGACACGGAGTACGCCGTCTTCGCATTCCCTTACGGCAAAGGCCGCAAGTACTGTATCGATGTCGCGCAGGAGATTCGCTATGCCGTCCGCTGCGCCATCCGGTGCCTGTGTTTCGTCCAGCATCTTCTGGGTGATCTTGGTGACCGCGATCCTGCCGTCCATGAACAGTTTGAAATCAGAAAGAGCCCTTCCCTGAAGAAGTGCTTTTCCTTTAGAAGATTCATCAAAAAGATGATATGCATTATCAGAAACATTGGCGCCCAGTTCCATGAGATCCGCTGCCGCGCGGAATGTGCGGGCATTCGTATTCTCGAAAGAGAATTTTCCGGAATCCGACTGGATACCGATCATAAGCCAGTTTGCCTGAGAAGCATCCAGGAGCGTTTTCCCTGTAAGCAGTTCCAGTTCCCGAAGGAAAACAAATACCAGCTCCGAAGCCGACGCCGCCTTCGGATTGATATATTGAAGTTCCCGGTCGTAATTGTCGGAGATATGGTGATCGATGACGACCTTCGTTTTAGCCTGGGCATAGAGCGCCTCGCATCCGCCCATTCTGTGTGCTTCCGAGCAGTCCACGGCGAAAGCCAGGCCCTGTGAAGAAACAGCTTCGCTTTCATTTTCCGGCGTCACCAGAAGATAAAGGTCCTCCGGGATCTCCATAAAATGAAGTCTTGGCGGGATCGGCGCGTCAAGCATGATACGCGCGGCATAGCCCATTTTCCGAAGGCCGACGGCCAGCGCCGAAGCTGAGCCGATACAATCCCCGTCCACCCGGGCATGGGGAAAGATCTGGATCTCTTTGTTCTTCTCAACAGCATTCAGGCAGGGAAAGACCTGCTTCGCAAATTCACTCAGTCTCACGGGCACGCGCTTCATCCTCCTTGATGGTACGATCGATCAGATCCATAAGCTGCATACTCTTTTCAATAGATTCATCCAGTTTGAAGTGCAATTCCGGAGCCACACGGAGCTTGATACGCTTGGCCACTTCACGTCTGATGAAGCCGGAAGCGCGCTCCATGGCAGCCATGCACGCGTCTTTCTCTTCCTGCGATCCGTAGATCGAGAGAAAGACATTGGCATGGGTCAGATCCGAAGACATGCGTACTTCCATGACGGAGGTCATCATAGGGATACGAGGATCCTTGATCTCCGTCAGAAGAAGCTGTGAGATGACTTTCTGCATCTCATCGCCCACGCGGGCGGCACGATTCTGTCTCATATATACGTCCTCGATTATTTTCTCTTAATTTCCTGCATCTCGAAGACTTCGATGATATCGCCTTCTTCGATATCGTTGTACTTCTCGATGGAAAGACCGCACTCATAGCCGGCAGCCACTTCCTTCGCATCGTCCTTGAAACGCTTGAGGGAAGCAAGCTTGCCCTGATGTACAACGATTCCGTTTCTTACGACACGTACTTCAGAAGAACGCAGGATCTTACCATCCTGAACATAGGCACCACCGATCGTTCCGACGGAAGATACCTTGAATGTCTGGCGGATCTCGACGTGACCGAGGACCACTTCCTCGAACTGCGGCTTGAGCATACCACGCATAGCCGCTTCCACATCTTCAATAGCGTTATAGATAACGCTGTAGAGCTTGATGTCTACGCCGACTTCCTTAGCCTGCTCGGTAACGATAGCGCTCGGACGGACATTGAATCCGATGATGATCGCATTGGATACGTCTGCCAGCGTCACATCCGACTCGGTGATCGTACCTACGCCGCCATGGATGACCTTGACGCGTACTTCTTCGTTAGACAGCTTCTCCAAAGACTGGGTGACCGCCTCGACAGAACCCTGTACGTCGGCCTTGATGATAAGGTTGAGATCCTTGATCTCGCCCTCGGCCAGTACCTGAGACAGGTTTTCGAGTGTCATTCTCGAAGACTTGTGGAGCTGTTCTTCTCTCTGCTTGATCTTACGCTTTTCAACAAGCTGGCGGGCCATCTTCTCATCGGTTACGGCATAGAATGTCTCACCGGCTTCCGGTACTTCCGGAAGACCCAGGATCTCGACCGGAACGGACGGACCTGCCTTCTTCTGCGGCGCACCGTTCTCATCGTACATGGCACGGATATGACCGAAGATCGGTCCCGTAACGACAGTATCGCCGGCACGCAGCGTACCACGCTGTACCAGTACGGTAGCAACCGGACCTCTGTTCTTGTCGAGCTTGGCCTCGATGACCGTACCCTTTGCCTGACGCTTCGGGTCCGCTTTCAGTTCCATAACATCAGCCGTGAGCAGTACCATTTCCAGAAGTTCATCGATACCTTCACCGGACTTACTGGATACCGGAACCATGATCGTGGATCCGCCCCACTCTTCCGGAAGGAGTCCCTGGGAAGAGAGTTCCTGCTTTACCTTATCCGGGTTTGCACCGACTTTATCGATCTTCGTGATGGCCACGATGATCTCTGTATTTGCTGCTCTGGCATGGTTGATCGCCTCGATGGTCTGCGGCATGACACCGTCATCGGCAGCAACAACCAGGATCGCGATATCCGTTACCTGGGCACCACGTGCACGCATTGTTGTAAAAGCTTCATGACCCGGCGTATCCAGGAACGTGATCTGTCTGCCTTTGCAGCGGACAGTATACGCACCGATGTGCTGGGTAATACCACCGGCCTCGCCCTTTACGACGGAAGCCGAACGGATCTTGTCGAGGAGGGATGTTTTACCATGGTCAACGTGACCCATAACGACCACGATCGGCGGACGCGGTTTCATGTTCTCCTCGTTATCTTCGCCCTCGTCAAAGAGGATATCTTCCTCCGTGACCTCCACGATCGGTTCTGTTGTGATCCCGTACTCGGAAGCAACCAGTGCCGCTGTATCATAATCGAGTTCCTGGTTCAGTGTAACCAGCATACCCATCATCATGAGGGTCTTAATTACATCTGCAGATCTCTTGCCGAGACCCTCCGCCAGTTCTTTTACCGTAATAAAAGGCGGAAGTTCAACATGAGTGAGCTGGGCATGTACGACCGGTGCCGCCGCCACGAATGACTGGCGCTTCACCTTCTTCTTGCCCTTGTTGCCCATATACATCGAATCCAGAGCTGCATCATCGGAAAGGATATCGGAAGCATTACCTGTAAAGCGGTTTGCGCTCTTGTTGCCGGAACGGCGGTCAGCGTTCGCATTCGTGTTCTTCTGGTTATCCTTCTTCGAATCCTTCTGCGGATCCTTTCTGCTCTTCTCGTAAGCATCACGTGCCGCGAAGTTTGCTTTCTCCTTCGTAGCCTCCGGCGGGAGATCCTGCTTCGGCTTGGAGCTCTTCTTCGGCTGGTTTCTGTTATTGTTGTAAATATCGTCGTCGTCCTTGTCCTTCGGAGAGAATCCGCCGTAAGAACCGCCCTTCGGGCCTCTGCCCTGGGAAGGTGCACCACCCGGACGCGGTCCGCCCTGCGGTCTGTCTCCGCGCGGAGCATATCCGCCGTTTCGGTTACCGCCCTGATATCCGCCACGGTTTCCGACCTGTCCCTGTCCCTGAGGACGGACAAACGTGGATGTCTCACGGGTGTATCCTGTGGAAGGTGCTTTGACCACTGCAGAAGAAAGACGCGAACCGTCGTTCTTCGGTTCCTCTTTCTTCGGTACCTCTACGACCGCCTTGGAGACCGTAGCCTTCGCAGGCGCCTTCTCTTCCGGTTCAGCCGGCTTTACTTCCTTCGCTTCCGGCACGGCTTCCTTAACACTCTCGGCCGGCTTCGTTTCCTTGGCGGGAGCCTTTGTCTCTTTTACTTCCTTAGCAGGTTTTTCTTCCTTCACTGCCTTGGCCGCTTTTTCTTTCTTAGGCGCGGCGGCTTCTTCCGTCTTCTTTTCGGTCACAGCCTTGGGCTCCGCAGCCTTCGGTGCAGCTGCTTCCGCTGCAGCCGGTGTTTCCTTCACTGTCGCTGCCGCTTCCTCAGTCTTCGGCGCCGCCTGCTCTCCTTCTTCCGTCGCAGGTTTCTTGGCCTTCTTGTTTACACGCCCGACACGAAGAGTCTTGGTACCGGAAATACCGCTTACCGTCCTCTTAAGGCCTTGCGAAGAATCCGCCTTGTTCTCGGCTTTTTCTTCTACTGGTGTTACTTTCTTTTTGTCTTCTGCCATCGTTTCCTCCTGCTTCACTCTGTCTTTCTTTCAGACAGTACATTCAAATATTCATCTATCATCTTCATCAGTTTGTCTGCAAATCCGGCATCTAGTATCGCTATGGCAATCCGCGAATCCCGGCCGATCGCATTCCCTAATTCCTGATTCGTTCCTACTGTTCTTACCCTTACCTCTTCCGAAGAAGCGATCCTTGCCAGTTTTTCTTTCTGTCTGGCCGAACCGTCCTCCGCAAGGATCAGAAGTTCCACTGCTCCCGACCGTATCGCCATTTCCACGGCGTCCGACCCGGAAGTCAGAAGTCCGGCCCGGTAAGCAAGTCCGATGCTCGAAAGGATCCTTTCCTTCGTGACGGGTTTAACTATCTTTTCCTTGTTCTTCCCCATCTTCCGCATCCGCCTTTTCTTCCGGTTCAAGCAGTTTCTCTGCTGCACCCTGTCTGACCTTATCTTTCAGTCCATGTTCGAACCGATGCTGCTTGACCGCTTTCTCCAGGCACTCCGGGTTATGGCATACATATGCGCCTCGTCCCGGCATCTTCCCGGTCGGATCCACAACGACTTCTCCATCCTCCGTCGCCACGATCCGGATCAGTTCCTTCTTCGGCATACGTTCTCTGCAGGTGATGCACATTCTCATTGGTATTTTCTTCGCCATCTCGAAATGCCTTCTTTCCCGACCTGTTCAAACGTCTTTCTTATGCTTTCTCTTCCGGCTCTTCGTCATCTACGACCATGAAGTTTGCCTCCAGATCGTTCTTGACCATCTGCTGGAACTGGCTGGAGCTCTTAATATCGATCTTCCAGCCTGTAAGTCTTGCCGCCAGACGTACGTTCTGACCGGCACGGCCGATCGCCAGAGAGTACTGCTGATCCGGAACGATGACCTGTGCATTCATTTCCTTCGAGCCGTCCTCGTTGGTGATGATCTCGGTATCCACACGCTCCACCTTCGCCGGAGAAAGCGCATTACTGATATAAATAGCCGGATCCTCGCTATACTGGATCACGTCGATCTTCTCCTGACCAAGCTCGTCCATGATCGCCTGGATACGTGCACCACGCTGGCCTACGCATGCGCCAAGCGGATCCACGTCCGGATCACGGGAAAGAACGGATACCTTGGAACGGGAACCTGCCTCACGGGCAACGTTTACGATCTCAACGATACCGTCATGGATCTCCGGAACTTCCTGCTCCAGGAGTTTTCTTACGAGATTCGGATGGCTTCTGGATACGATGATCATCGGACGCTCCTTCTCGATCTGTACACGGAGGATCAGGAACTTCATTCTCTTATTGAAAGAATAATCCTCATCTTTGACCTGTTCCTGACGCGGCAGTGTCGCTTCGGCACGGCCGATATCCACGAATACGAAACGGTTGTCGCTTCTCTGGATCACACCGGTTGCCAGTTCGCCCTGTCTGTCGGAGAATTCGGACTCGATACGGCTGTTCTCGGTGTCACGGAGTTTCTTGCTGATGGCATCCTTTGCGACCTTCGCTGCCAGACGTCCCAGAGACTCAACATCCATATTCATCTCAATGGTATCGCCCTCTTCCAGGTCCGGATCGATCTCTTTCGCTTCTTCCAGAGAGATCTGTGAATTCGGATTCGTTACATCCGCAACGACTTCCACTTCTTCGTATACGGAGATCTCACCGGTTTCACGATCGATCTCGGCAAATACTTTCTCATTCTCCTTCGACTCGGCGAACTCTCTCTTGAAAGCAGCAACCAGTGCCTCTTCCACCGCCTCAAAAAGCACTTCCTCTTCAAGGCCTCTTTCCTTCGCTACAGCCTGGAGCGCCAGCAATAATTCTTCGTTTTTCATACAAACTCTCCTTATCTTTTCGTTTTAATATACCGCTTAAAAATGTATTGTCCTCTGTGCCTTGGAGATCTTCTCCCATGTCAGTTCGATTCTCTCCGAACCGGAAGAAAGGACCAGCTTCTCCTCATCCGCACTTTCGATAATACCTTCAAGATGTTTTACTCCGTTTACCGGTGAAAACAGTGACACTTCGATCTCCTCCCCCTGGTGCCGGATATAGTCCGCCAGACAGGTGAAAGGTCTCGTCGCTCCCGGCGAAGACACCTCAAAGTAGTCCGGATCTGCATGAAGGCGGCTGTCCAGCGCCTCATCCAGAGCACGGCTCACCGCTTCGCAATCTTCAATGCCGATGCCGCCACGCTTATCGATGAACATCCTAAGGAAATAGTACTGGCCTTCTTTCTTGTACTCACAATCCACCAGATCAAAACCCATCTCTTTCACGATCGGTTCCGCAATATCAAAAGCTTCCTGTGCGACCTTGGATCTTGCCATTTTCTCTCCTCGTTTTCCGATAAACAAAAGAGCGGGCCAAGACCCACTCTCATTAAAAAACCTCTAGTAACACAAGTATATTATCACTTATATGTAAAACTGGCAAGTTTTTTCGTAAAAAACCTGGCAAAAGCACTGTTCTCAGTGCTTTTCGGCCATGACCCTGCGCAAAGGGCGTAATATCAGCGCATATCGCCTCTTTGTTTTATTTACACAATTTTAACTAACTTTTTCTTCAAATCGCTATTCAAATTATCCAAGTTATCATGTAGAATAGAATTAATCCAAAATCATCTGTTGGATAATCAACAAAACAAGGAGATGATGCCAATGATAAAGTTAATTGCAGGAGAAAAGGGAACAGGAAAGACAGCCCAGCTCGTAGAGGATATCAACGGGCAGGCTACAACAGACAACAATATCGTCTGCATCCAGCGCGGACACCGTCTCGACCGTCTTTTGAAGTATAGAGTCCGTCTTGTGGACCTCGATGAGTATCCGGTTGAGGGTTTCGAACAGTTCTTAAGTTTCGTAGCAGGCATTTGTGCCAAGGACTACGACGTTACACACATCTACGTTGACAGCATTCTGAAGATCACAGGCGAGACCGATTACGAGAGATTCGGCTCTTTCCTCGACAAGTTCGATGCTTTCCTCGGCGATAAGATCACAGCGACAATTATCTGCAGTCGCGCAGCCAGCGAACTTCCTGAAAGCGTAACCAAGTACTGCTGAAAATATATAACTTTTAGCGCATCCTACAATTGAATAACAAAAACAAGGACCGTCTCAAGCATCCATTTCGAGACGGTCCTTTTTTGATCTGTTCCTTTCATTCTCCCGATCTTTCGGAAGTCAGCTTCGATATGCTAAGCCTTGAAAGGATTATTGAATACATAGATAAGGCTGTCAGCATACCTGTAGTACACTTTGTCTCCGGAAGAAAGTCCTTCCAGGATCTGCACGCTGCTTCCGTCCGAAAGCCCCGTCGACACTTCTTTCAAATCACTTAGAAGATCCTTCTCTTCATCGTAGAACGTATAGACATACGTTTTTCCATCCTTTTCTATGAGAGACTCTACCGGAATAGTCAGACAGTCTTTCGTTTCGCCGGTTACCACGGAAACACCGGCATTCATTCCGGAGAGCATCTGTTCAGTCCTGGAAACCGTGACGGTAACCGTATATTTGGTGTTACCGTTTTCATAAGTTCCGTCTTTCCCGATCGTTTCGATCTTTCCTTCGAAACTCTGTCCGGGAAGCGCATCCAGAGTAACCGTAACCGCATCGTTCTCATGCAATCCGATAATATCCAGTTCATCCACACTGATTGCGATCGTCATCTCATCCTTTGGAGAGATACTGTATACTTCGGTTTCCGACAATGTGTAAGACGAGGATGATTTTACTGTTTCCTGCGTAGCTTCACCCATTCCGGAAGGAACGCCTGATCCGCCCGAGCCGCCCTGACCTCCCGGCATTGACGGAGTCATGCCGGTCCCGGCGCCTCCTGCACCCGGCTGCCCTGCCTGGGGTCCGGATCCCGTCTGCGACAGATCGGAAGATTGTCCCGGATCGGATGACTGCGCCGGATCACCCGGCTGTGTCGGATTATCAGACGGAGCCGGATCAGAAGATTGTCCGGGATCAGCCGGCTGCTGCGGATCCTGCTGCATTCCCTGATCGTATCCCAGAAGCACGAATCGGGCCGAATACTCTACGGTCTTTTCTTCCGACTTTTCCGAAGAAGGATCGGAAGACGGAATATACGCGAGTTCCGATACGGTTGCATCTTCATTTTCTTCTACGGTTTCATCATCTTCAGTAAGTCCCGAGATTTCTCCTGTTTTCCGCGCGCGGATCTCACAGGTCTGATAAAGCTTAATAAGACGTTCCATCTGTTCTTCCAGTTCACTTCTCTGCTCAAGAAGCCGGAAATACTCGGAAGTATGCTCTTCGTTTTTTAGCGTGACCAGCGTATCCTCCGCCTTCACTTTGTCATCTTTCTCCACGTTCAGTTTCTCTGTCACTCCACGGAATCCCGTGATCCGGAGTTCACTATGGATCGAAAGTTCACAGCTGCCCAGCACGCGACCTTCCTCGTCCTGAATGCGGACTTTTTCACCGTTCTGTGCTTTTTCATCTGAAAGAGTGATCGTGATCTTCTCTTCTGAAACAGACAAAACGCGTCCATCTTCTTCACTTTCATCTTCCAGGACAACAACGACGTGATCTCCCACGGAAAGTCCGGATACCGGCTCGATCTGCGCCTGCATCAGACCATCGAGAGACAGGAGCATCAGCGCGCCTTTTTCAGCAACCGTATCCGCTACCGGGATCCCGCTTTCTGCATAGATCTCCTTGATCCTGCCGTCTGCCGGAGAAAGGAGCTCTTCCGAATCGTCTTCCGAAGTTTTTTCCAGATCGCTGTCCAGTTCCTGCATCATTGCCTGAAGATCCTGGATCTGAAGAAGAACGGAGTCTTTCTTTACCGTTGCGATCAGGTCTCCTTCTTCGACGCGGTCACCGTTTTTCACCGCATAGGATTCGATCTCGACTTTTCCGGGAAGAGTATATGTGACCGATCCTTCCTCACTCAAAGTTCCGCCGGAGAGATACAATGTCTTGATCGGATTCAGCGTCGCCTCCGCCTCCAGCACTTTTTCCTTTACACTGACAGAAGAAGTCTCTTCTTTTTTCGCATTGGGAAGGAATTTCAAAACAATACCTGCTATCAGGACCGGAATCAGAAGCAGCACCCAATAAGGCTTCTTTCTTTCCGGCTCTGCATCCTCAGATTCTGTTGAAGCCTTTGCTCCACTTTTCTTCTTGCTTTCCTCTTTCTTCTGTTTCGTAAGACGGACGATCATCCATACACACAAAAGATCGATGAAAGCGCACAGAGAAACGATAGGTATCCAGTATTTCCGGATCGATTCAATAAAGGCGAAGCCTTTGTTTCCCGAACGGCTTCCCGGCATGTTACCGAAAGGATTTCCGTTTTGTGTGTTACCTGACTGGTCAGAAAAAGACGAAGAATCGAAACCTCCCGGGAAACCTGTCATATCTCCGCCTTCAGAGAACTGAGAAAAATCAAAGCCCTCCGGCATATTTGAACCTTCTGCTCCCTGTGGCATATTTGATGGATCGAATCCTTCCGGGAATGTAAAATCACCGAATCCTTCCGGCATACCTGATCCTTCGGAAGATCCTCCTCCGAAACTTCCCGGTCTTTCAAATCTGTTTCCACCGACGGCAGCACCTCCGCCCGGGAATACAAACCGAAGCAAAAGTACCAGAATAAGTATCAGCGTCGACAGGACCAGAAGAACAATATAAAGTGCTCTAGAACGAAATAATTTCATGTTTTATCCTCCATAGTGCAGCGCATCGATCGGCTTCATCTTCGCCGCCTTGTTAGCCGGATACAATCCGAATACAAGACCGATGGCGAAGCAGAATCCGACAGCCACCAGCACGACCGACGCATTCATGCGGAATGTAATACTCAGACTTGAAACGACAATACCGATCACCTTCAGGACTGCCCAGGACAGTCCGATTCCGATGGCACATCCCATCATGCAGAGCACGACTGCCTCCAGGAGGAACTGCTGCAGGATCACCCGCCGGTTTGCACCGATGGCCTTGCGCACACCGATTTCCCGTGTACGCTCCGTTACGGTGACCAGCATGATATTCATAATTCCGATTCCTCCGACGATCAGCGAGATGGCCGCAATTCCGCCAAGAAGGATCGTCAGTGCCGAAGTCACATCGCTCATCGTGCTCTCCAATGCATTTTGCGACTTCACATTAAATGCATCTTCATCCTCTTCAAAACGTTTGAGAAGGATCGAAGTGATCCGGTCTTCCGCATCCTGCATCGTTTTTCCTTCTGCCGCACCCACATAGAAAGAGGTGATCTCAAGTGTGGCACTGTTACTGAGCCGTACATAACTCGTATACGGAATATACGCCACCATCGAATCACTGGAAAACGCACGTGTCAGGGAGGTGTCATCATCCTCGATGACACCGGCGACGGTAAATTTCACACCGTTGAGTGTGATCTCTTTTCCGATACAGTCGGTATAGCCGATCAGTTCAGTCGCCAGAGTCTCATTGATCACACACACATACGTATGGTTATCTATATCGGTCTGTTTCAGAAATCTTCCCAGAAGAAGCGAGAGATCCTGGATCTCAGCATAGCCGGAACTTACGCCATACACATCCACGGTTTCCGACGTTCCGCCGCTTTTTCCCGTGAAGCTTTCTTTCTTATACGCAGCTACATTTCCGATATCTTCTTCCTTCATCCATGCGGAAAGATCATCCAGAAAGACCGGTGCGCCTTTGTTGTCCGATACGGTTACCGTCAGCATATTGCTGCCCAGACCGGAAATCGTTTCTGTAACCGATCCGGTTGCACCATTTACCAGACTGACCAGGATCACCAGCGCCATTACACCGATGATAATACCGAGCATGGTGAGAAAAGCTCTTAACTTATTACTTCCTATGGATTTGATCGCCATCTTGAAGGTCTGCACTATCTTCTCACCTCCGTGATCTTGCCGTCCAGGATATGGATACTGCGCTTGGCCTTAAGTGCGACATCGTGATCATGGGTGATCAGAACGATCGTATTTCCCTGCTCATTCAGTTCACGGAAAATATCCATGATCTCCTCACTTGTCTGCGAGTCAAGATTTCCCGTCGGCTCATCTGCCAGGATCAAGGATGGCTTCGTCGCGATCGCACGGGCAATCGCCACTCTCTGCTGCTGTCCTCCGGAAAGCTCGGTCGGATAATGGCTGGCCCGTTTCTCAAGTTTCACTCTGGCCAGAGCCTCTTCGACTCGTCTGTTTCTTTCGGATTTCTTCACCTTCTGATAGATAAGCGGAAGCTCAACATTTTCTTCAGCCGTCAGTTTCTGGATCAGATTAAAATTCTGGAACACAAAGCCGATCTTTCTGTTTCTGATCTTAGCCAGTTCTCCTTCCGTATAATCTTCGATCGGTATCCCGGTCCAGTATATACTCGCCTGAATCGGCAATATCAAGACAGCCGATGATATTCATCAGTGTGGATTTTCCGGATCCGGAAGGTCCGACAATACTGACAAACTCGCCTTCTGAAACATCCAGTGTTGCATGATCCAGAGCATGGATCTTTTCCCGGCCGACCTGATAAGTTTTACAGACGTCCGAAAGACGGATCATAGTCTCTTTACCCATCAGCTGTCACCCCGCTTCCCGTTTCCGCTGCCACGTGAACTACCGCCACGTGAGCTTCCTCCGGACGAGGATCCTCCTCCCGGAAAACCGCCGGAAGAACTTCCGCCCGGGAATCCACCGGAAGAACCGCCTCCGGGGAAATTACCACCCGGGAATCCGGAACCGTCACCAAAACTGCCCGGCACAGAGAAGCCATTCGAATTTGTGGTCTTCTTCTCCTGATAGTAGACTACGTCTCCGGCATTAAGGCCGCTCTTGATCTCTACATAACTGCTGTTGGATATACCGGTCTCAACTTCCGTCATCCCGCCAAGTGTTCCTGTCGCCTCATCGTAAGTTGTATAAACATACGCTGTCGAACTTGTCTGCTTCAGCGCATCAAGAGGAATGATCAGGGCATCGTCCACGCTCTCGATCGTGATACTTGCGGAAGCACTCATTCCGGAAAGCATGCCTTCCGTTTTATCGATCTGTACTGTAGCCGCGTAGGTCGTTACGCCATTTGAACTCTCACCGGTCTTATCGATTTCCGTAATCACACCGGAAAACGTATCTTCACTGATAGATGAAACCGTTACGTCGACTTTCTGTCCGACTGACAAAGAAAGGATATCCGTCTCATCGATGCTGACCGAGACAGACATCGTCTTATCCGGACAGACGACAAATGCGGTATTGCTTTCCTCGGTATTTGTAGTTTCATTTAGGACTTCACCGCTCTTTTCCTCTTCCGTATCCGGGATCGTTCTTACCGTTCCCTCATAATCCGATACGATCTCACCGCTACGGTAGATCTGAAGAAGTTCCGCAAGCGACTCCTCCAGTTCTTCACGCTCACTGAGAAGTTTTTCATAGTTAGCGGTATAGGAAACATCTTCCAGTTCAAACAGTTTCTTTTCTGCCTTGACCTTCGTGTTTTCCGTAACACTTACCGTCTTGATCGTGCCGGCAAATCCGACCACGGAGATCGGATCGTGAATATACAGTACACCGGAACCGATCGACTCGCCCTCTTCGTTTTCGACTTTGACTGTGTCTTCAAAGAGAGGCCCGTTATCTGTAAGAAGGATCGTAACGGTATCACCGTTCTTCTCATCCACTTCACCATCGTATTCTTTTTCTTCGGAAGTGATGATCTTTACTTTATCTCCGACAGAAAGGGAAGTATCAGTAAGATCTAAAGCCATATATCCATCCAGGGAAAGGAGCATCAGAGCATTATGTTCCGCCATGACAGATGACACATCATCGCCTTCTTCGGCATAGATCTTCTTGACCCGTCCGGCAATGGTGGAAGAGATCGTATCGTCCACCTCACCTTCCGCGATATCTTTCAATTGTTCATCAAGCTCGTCAATGTCCGCTTTCGTATCGGACATAGCAGTGATCACGGAAGAAAGATCAACAGAAGCGATCTTATCACCTTTCTTAACAGTATCTCCTGTCTCTACATCGACCTTCGACAGTTTTATACCATCCGGGATCTCCTGTGTCTTGATATCGTCATCTTCCAACCGGCCGGTCCCATACACGGTCGTACTGATCGAATTGCTCTCAACCGTGACAGACTTGATTCCCGTATCCGAATTACCCGCATACTTCGTCTTGATCCGATCTTTCAGATACAGCGTGACACCAACCAGGATCGCCCCTGCCAGCAGCAGCAGAACGATGATCTTAATGACCTTTGATGCACGGATCTTCTTTTTCCGGCGTTTGTGTTCCATAACCTTGTTTCCTCCAAAACATTTCTTTACTTCTACAAGGTTACGAAACCAACTTTAAACCAAGTTTAAACAGAACGAAAAAGAAGACAAAAAAGAAAGGCGTGACCGAAGTCACGCCTTTCCGATCGTTTTTGCTTAAGAGGATCAAGCCTGAGGCTTACCGCACTCACCGCAGAACTTACCGGTGTTGCCTGTAGCGCCGCAAGAGCTGCATGTCCAGCCTGCTGCACTGTCTGCCGGCTTCGGAGAACCGCAGTTCGCACAGAACTTACCTGTGTTCGCCTGACCGCAGGAGCATGTCCAGGAACCCGGATCAGCCGGCTTCTGGGAACCGCAGTTCGCACAGAACTTGCCCTGGTTATTTGCCTGACCGCAGGAGCATGTCCATCCGCCTGCTGCAGGAGCTGCCTGCTGCTGCATCTGCTGCTGTTGCTGCATCATCTGCTGCTGCTGGAGGAAAGCCATACCCTGGTTGCCCGGGTTGATTCCGCTTCCGCCGAAACCACCAACGAGACCAACACCCATCATGGCGTTGCCTGCACCGGCTGTATTGCCTGCAGCGGTCTTCATAGCATCCACAGAACCCTTAACCTGGTAACCGGCAGCCATGTTCGGGTTGTTACCAAACATAAGACCATCGTCCATAGCTTCGATTCTCTCTCTGGACTTTTCATCCGGAGTAATAGACATGATCGCAACTTTCTCAACGACCATACCACGGCCCTGGAGCCATTCTTCGTCGAGAACTTCGTTCATGTACTTAGCCAGCTTAACCTGCTGCGACTGCAGACGGTTGTACTGAACTTCTTCTCCGCCGGCACCCATTCTGTTGAGTGCATCGCCGAGGTTCATGAGGAACTCAGCCTTTGCCTGACCAGGCTGGCCGTTCTTGCCCATCAGTTCGTCACGGCGATAGTCGCCTGCAACGTTACCGGCAATGTTCTTGAAGAATGTAACAGGATCTACGATCTTGAAAGAGAATGTACCATTCATGCGGATGTAGATACCACGATATGTCGGATCATCGTAAGGAAGCGGAGAAGCTGTGCCGAACTTGTTGTCTGTCATTTCCAGCATATTTACGAAGTAAACTCTCTGCTGTGTCAGAGCCTCACCACCGGCCTTAATACGGCTCCACACATCTGCGCAGGATTTCTTTACGCCATTGAGGAATCCGCTTGTGCCGAAGCAAGAAGGAGCAGAAGATGTATCCCATGTATACATACCTGCTTCAGTTGTAAAATCTACTACACGGCCATTGTCTACCAGGATCAGAGCGGTTCCTTCCGGAACAGCGATCTTAGATCCGTTAGAAATAACTTCTGCGTCACCCTTGTTGCTGCCGTTACGTACAACTTTTGCACCACGGCGGAGCAATACTTCCTGACCCAGGGAATCACATGTGAAGAACTCAAGGTACTGATCTCTTAAGTTTCCACCAACAGCTTGAATTGCAGCCTTAATTAAGCCCATTTTAATCTCCTCCCAAACAAGAAAAATTTTTAAATCTCAAGCAACTGATCCACAAGCCAGACTCGCATATCAACCGTCCTGATCGCCGTACCGCAGAATTCACATACATCCATGCCTAGATGACGGACCGGCGCACCGCAATGCGGACAGTTAAATCCAACCCCTTTTGTGTCTTCCATTGCAAGCCTCGTAGCATCAAGTATATTGATTACTTTTACGTTGTATCTGGCCTGCGTCGGAGTCGCTCGATTGCCTGATATAAATTTACCATTTCTTTCCTGGTATTGCAAATATTGTAACGAATATTGGAAGGTAATTTCCACCGTCGAAGCAGTCCTTTTATACTCGTTAATTCCCCCTTTATGCACGCATACGTCACGGTAAATCAGAGTTTTGCCTGTAGAACGTGCAGAACCCACGATCTGGTCGAGATTCTGGCACAGCGAACGGGTCACGCCGATGCCGCAAGCACAGAGTTCACGCTCGATCCGATCGATGGTATCACCATTGGTTCCCGACGTCATTTCCGTCTGCAGCTGAAGACTCTTCACGAGCACAGCCTGAGCCGCACTCTGCATTTCCGAAATATTCAGGTCAGGATAATCTTTTGCAATACGCGGAATCAAAGACTCGGACAGATCAGATACGGATTTCGGAGACGGCTGCATCACATTACGCAAGCTCAGATCTTCCGGTCCGACTTTTCCCTGGCGGATCTCATCTTTCACACCTTGTGAGATCATGCCGAGAAGCGAATTTCTCCATGCGCGCTTCGCCTTCCGTACACCTCCGATCACACCCAGTACGGCAAATAATCCGCCTACAGCTATCACTGCCCAAATAAACCATGACGGCATATTCCTTCTCCCCCTTTGTCAGTATAGATATTAATACTTGTAGAGTACTTTCCGATCCATCGCGAGTACCGGAATTCCGTTTGGTGTCTTCTCTTTCCACGATTCCGGAAGCACATTGTCCAGACCGCTCTGATACACGATTGGGATCCCCGTCAGTTCGGATGCCTCCATGATCACTTTCTCGCCCTCGATCAGCTCCTCCTCTGTTGTATCTTCCAGAAGATTGGAGTTGTTGATGAATCCGGAGATCGGAAGCCTTGCCGCCTCCGACAGTTCCGCGGCCATCTGCCTTATGCTCTCCGCATCCGAAGTAAAAGGGCGGAATGCATTGACGACCATGTAAACACGATATTCGATATTCCGGAAACGGCTGAGCATCGCGCCGAGAACACGGGCTCCGAGATCTTCTCCGCCGATATCGAATACGGATACCGTATCCGGCTTATCAAAAGCCGAATACACCTCACCGGAAAGCGCCGGCACGTCAACGTTAGTATTGGCATACTCCGGTACGATCACATGGATCCCTTCCTTTTCCAGCGCATCTTTTGCGTCGGCCGAACGGTAATACGGATTCACGATATCCAGATCCGCCAGCATAACATCTGCATTGGGATCTTCTTTCTTCAGTTTATGTGCGAAATGTACGGATACTTCCGATTTGCCGCTGCCATATGCACCGACAAAAACGTAAAGCCGGACTTTCTTTTCATTATTCTCTGTCATCTTCTACCCTCTAAAAAGAAAATGTCCGGGTGAATGCGGATCCCGCTTCACCCGAACATTAGAATACCATTTATACAGTCTGTTGACTACCGCTTCGCCTCGCGAATTAGTGCATGCTTTTTCGCCTAAGTCCGTTATTTCAGTTCCGCAATGGTCACACCATCTTCGCCTTCGCCGAAAGTACCCAGACGATACGATCTAACGCGTCTGTCCTTCTTCAGGAACTGGTCAACGGCTGCGCGGAGTGCACCCGTTCCCTTGCCATGTACGATGCGGACATTTCCGATATTACTGAGCACACAATCGTCCAGATAACTGTCAAGCGCATGCAAGGCCTCATCAACCGTCATGCCCAGAAGCTGGATCTCTGTCGTCATGGTGGACTTCTTTTTCATTCGAAGATTATCCGCCCTTGACGTGGAAGACTTTCTTGCTACATTTCTCGGCTGTGTCGCGCTCTTCTTCACTTCTTCCTTTTTCGGATAACGGAGCGTATCCGCCGCAACCGTCAGTTTCAAAGGTCCGGAAGACAAAATGCAGTTTTTCTTACTATCGGGGCCCTTGATCACGATGCCGGTCACATCCAGCACGGGAGAATAATAGAGTCCACCCTCACGTATCTTATCCGGTTTTTCTCCGGGGATCTCTTTCGGCTCTTCATCTTCGTCTGATTCCGCATCGATATCGGCAAGACCGGCCCGCAGGTTATTGCGGATCGCACGGATCTTCCTCTCGGCGTCGTGGGAGTTCTCCATCTTCTGGATCTCTTTGATCTCATCGAGGATCGAATCGGCTTTTTCCAATACTTCTTCAAGCATTTCCTGCTTTTCTTCCCTGGCCTTCGCGAGCACTCTCTTTCTCTCTTTCTCGATCTGCATTCTCTGCTTGTCGAGATCCTCAGACTGTCTCTTCACTTCGTCGCGAAGATCCGCAATCTCTTTTTGGAGTTTCTCGCTTTCCCGGTTATGCCGTTCTGCAGAAGAAAGAAGTTCTTCCACCTTCAGGCTCTCTTCCGAAAGGATGCTCTGCGCCGAATCGATGATATGTCCCGGAAGGCCAAGTTTTCTGGAGATCACAAATGCGTTGCTGACACCGGGAAGGCCGATCATGAGACGATAGGTCGGAGATAAGGTCTCCGTATCAAATTCGCAGCACGCATTCTCTACGCCTTCCTGTTCCACCGCGTAGGCTTTCAGTTCTTTATAATGTGTCGTGGCAACCGTTACGGCACCCTTCTTTCTGCATTCATCCAAAATAGCAATGGCCAGCGCCGCACCTTCGGACGGGTCCGTTCCGCTTCCCAGCTCATCCAGAAGTACCAGTGTCGACTTCTTCGTCAGTTTCAGGATCTGCACCAGATTCGTCATATGTGCCGAGAAAGTGGACAGACTTTGCTCGATACTCTGTTCATCGCCGATATCCGCCAGGACTTTTGTGAACGTGGATACTTCCGAGCCATCCAGGCAAGGAATGAAAAGCCCTGCCATAGCCATCAGGGAGATCAGGCCGCACGTCTTCAACGATACAGTCTTTCCGCCGGTATTCGGGCCCGTAATGACCAGAGTCCGGTAATCTGTACCCACCGCAAACTGGATCGGAACGACACGGTCTTTCTCGATCAGCGGATGACGGGCCTTTTTCAGGATGATCCGTCCTTCCTGATTCAGAATCGGACGGGTTGCTTCCAGTTCCAGCGCAAATTGTGCTTTTGCCTGAAGAAAATCGATATGGGCGATCAGTTCGATGTCCATCAGGATCGCATTCTTGCCGATACCTACCTTCCCGGTCAAGATACCCAGGATTCGGTTGATCTCTTCCTGCTCGGCAGCAGTCCACTCGCGGATCTTATTATTCAGTTCCACGACCGCCATCGGCTCAATAAAGAGAGTCTGGCCGGATGCGGATGTATCGTGGACGACGCCCGGGATCTCACCCTTCTTCTCAGGCTTGACCGGCACACAATAACGGCCGTCACGCATCGTGACAAGCTGGTCCTGCAGAGCCTGCGGATTCTTACGGATCAACCGGTCCAGTATCTCACGGATACTGCTCTGGGCATCGCGGATCTGGCGGCGGATCGCATAGAGTTCATTACTCGCGCGGTCATTCATCTCATTCTCGCCGTTAATGGCAAGGGAGATCTCTTTCTCCAAAGCCTCAAGCGGCTCAAGACGCTTCAGTTCCTGTACAAGCAGATTGTTCTCCGGATCATCCAGAGCCTTCGGCGTCACATCGTGAAGCCGTTCCACCGTACGGAGAAACGAAGCGATATGCAAAAGAAGCTTCATGGTAAGTGTGGCGCCGGTATCGGAAAACTTTACCGCATCCCGGATATCGTTCACGCCACCTAATGGAAGTGCACCTTCTTTAACGAGGAAAGCCAGTGCATCTTCTGTTTCCTGCTGCCAGACATTTACCAGCTCAATATCGGAAGTCGGCAAAAGTCCGTAGCACAGTTCACGCCCGTAGATGGTACGAGCGTGATTCACTAAACGGTCGAGTATCTTGTCATACTCAAGTATTGATAAGGATCGGCCCCGGACAAGCTTTCTTCGGGCCTCTTCTTCAAAAGTCGTATACATATTTTCCTTCTCTTATCAGGAGAGGAGCTTCGACCTTTCTACATCATCCATGTTGATGCTCTTGGTCATGGAAAGACCCTCTTCTATATCTACATCGCTGATCTCACCGTGCTTATAGACGATGAGACGGTTTAATTTCTTCTGTTGGATACACTCGATGGCGTGAATACCCATAAGGCTGGCCATCGTTCTGTCACGAAGCGACGGGCTGCCGCCTCTCTGCAGGTGTCCGAGGATCGTCGGACGGGACTCGATCTCGGTAGCCTCTTCGATCTGCTTTGCGATATCGGTGGCATTTCCGGCACCCTCGGCCACGATAACGATGTAATGACGCTTGCCGCGGTTTCTGCCATCGAGGATCGTTCTGATCACGTCCTTGATATCCCACGGTACTTCCGGCAAAAGGATCAACTCGGCACCTGTAGCAATACCTACGTTCAAAGCAATATAGCCGGCATGTCTGCCCATAACTTCGATTACACTGCAACGCTCGTGAGAAGAAGCGGTATCACGAAGTTTGTCGATTGCTTCCATCGCTGTATTCATCGCCGTATCGTAGCCGATCGTGTAATCGGTAGAGGCAATGTCGTTATCGATCGTTCCCGGAATACCGATCACCGGAATACCCAGACGGGCCAGATCTCTTGCGCCTTTGTATGAACCGTCACCACCGATAACGATCATGCAGTCGATGCCGAATACTTCACAGTTCTTCGCGCCCTTGAGCACGCCTTCCGGTGTCTCCCAGCTCTTGGATCTTGCCGTCATCAGGAATGTACCGCCACGCTGCAGCGTCTCGGAAACATCTCTGTGACCCAGCTCCTTGATTTCACCCTTCCAAAGGCCATGGTAACCACGGGTCACGCCCATCATCTTAAAACCGGCCTTGGTTCCTGCACGAACGACCGCACGGATCGTGGCATTCATTCCCGGAGCGTCACCGCCGCTGGTCAGTACACCAATGCCATGTACCTCCGGTTCCTCGTCAGGATTTACGTTATCATAATTTTTCGCTACCATTTCCTTCAGATTTGGCAGATTATCATTATTATATTGTTCAAACATATGTATATCTCCTCACAAAACATGTTTCACCGCTGTTTAGCGCTCATATTATACCAAAATCACTAGAACAGGGAAACATTTTCGATCCCGAATTCTTTGACGAGTATATCACACACATCCCGGTTCCACTCGATGCTGTATTCAGGCTGCAGGACCACGTATCGCTTCTCATTCGGAAGTGCCACATATACCGGCACATTTCCTTTGAAATAGGCACATGTGGCCAGAAGCCTCTTATACCCCTCATCATCGGTAGTGCCGAAATAACGGATGGCCAGACGCATGGTGCCGGCAGGAACAGCCGGTTTCTTCTCTTTTGCAGGTCCATTCGAAACAGGGACCGTTTTTTCTTCTAGAGATGCCTTCTGATCAGTCTGTTCCTGTTTCTTCTCAGGAAATACCCGTTTCGTATTCGAATACTGTCCTCCATAGTTTCTCACCGGTTTGGGAAGCTCGCAGAGCTCCTCGTCATCCCGGCTCAGCGGAACAGCATCTTCCAGGAAAAGCTTGATTTCCTCGTCTTCCACCTGTACCTGTCCCCGCATCAGAAGTGCCTTGGCATTCAGAACGACCGGTCCGTTCTTGGTAAAAGCACCGGGGAACACCAATACCTCATAGTCTCCGTAAAAATCTTCCACGGTCAGGATACACATGGCTTTCCCGGCTTTCGTCGTTTTCTGTTTTCTGGACACCACCAGCCCTGCCATGATGACCTGTTCCTTATCCCGCAGGATCCGTCCGCTTCCCACATCTTCACCGAGAGTCTTCATAAAAGAAGTACTGTCTGTATTCGCACACTGTTCGATGGCTTTCTTATAGTTTTCCAGCGGATGTCCGGACACGTAAAGACCCAGCATTTCTTTCTCTTTCATGAGACGTTCTTCCAAAGGAAATTCACTCACATTCGGAAGGATCGGCTCATCCTGGGAAGCCGCTCCGCCACCATCACCAAGCAGGCTGAATATCGAGATCTGCCCTTCCATGGTCTGATGCTTCTGGGAAGAAAGACGATTGAGATACGGCTCTGCAGCACCCAGCATCTGCGATCTCGGAATGCCGAATTCATCCAGAGCCGAAGCAAGGATCAGGCTCTCGATCATTTTCTTGTTGATTTCCAGTTTCTCTGATCGTCTCAGGAAATCGCCGAACGAGGTAAACGGACCATTTACCTCCCGGTCGATCACGATCTTCTCGACCGCTCCTTCTCCCACGTTCTTTACCGCCGTAAGTCCGATACGGATCGCCTTATCTCCTTCTGTTGAAAACTTCACGACGCTCTTGTTAATGGATGGCGGAAGAATGGAGATACCCATCTTCTTGGCACAGCTGGTATACCATGCCGACTGGGACTGGTTCCCCAGGAAACTGTTCAGCATCGCTGCCATGAATTCCGTCGGATAATGGTATTTCAGATAAGCCGTAAAATAGCCGACTACCGCATATGCGGCGGCATGGGACTTATTGAAAGCATAGCCGGCAAACTGGGTCACGTCATCAAATATTTTTCTGGCCACTGCCTCCGGTACACCATGCGCGATCGCTCCGGAGACTTCCCTTCCCTTCTCATCCTTTCCACCGTAGATGAAAGTCTGTCTGTATTTCTCCATCAGAGATGCCTTCTTCTTCGCCATGGCGCGCCGGATATTATCCGACTGGCCCATGGAGAATCCGGCCAGATCACGCACGATCTGCATGACCTGTTCCTGATAGATCATGCATCCGTAAGTCATATTCAGGATCGGTTCAAGAAGCGGATGATCGTAGCGGATCAAAGACGGATCATGTCTGGCCGCCACGTACTTCGGGATCTGATCCATCGGACCCGGACGATAAAGGGAAATACCTGCGATGATATCTTCCAGCGAGGATGGTTTCAGATCAGTCATAAACGAAGTCATGCCTCCGCTTTCAAGCTGGAACACGCCTTCGGTTTCACCACGGCTGATCATGTCGAAGATTGCCGGTTCATCCATAGGTATTCGATCGTAATCGATCTCGATGCCCTGGTTTTCCAGCACCATCTGTGCGGTATCGCGAAGGACCGTCAATGTACGGAGTCCGAGAAAGTCGAACTTCAGAAGTCCGATCTCCTCCGAGTTTGCCTTGGCAAACTGCACGACCACTGACTCGTCATTCTTCGCAAGTGGCGCGATCTCCGTGAGCGGTTTTGCCGAGATGATGACGCCGGCCGCGTGCGTCGACGCATGCCGCGGCATGCCTTCAAAAAGCATCGCCGTATCCAGTACCTGTTTCACTATCGGAGAATTTTCATATTCTTCCTTCAATTCCGGAGAATTCTTCAGCGCATCCGAGATCGTAATACCCAGGCTGTTCGGGATCATCTTGGCGATGCGGTCACTATCGGCATAAGGCACGTCCAGTGCCCTGGCCACATCGCGGATACATGCCTTGGCAGCCAGTGTTCCGAATGTGATCACCTGTGCCACTCTGTCCGCCCCGTATTTTCTTGTCACATAATCAATGACTTCCTGTCTTCTCTCATAGCAGAAATCCACGTCAAAGTCCGGCATGCTGACACGTTCACTATTCAGGAAACGTTCGAAGATCAGACCGTACTTGATCGGGTCGATATTCGTGATGGAGAGCGCATAGGCCACAAGAGAACCAGCACCGGAACCACGCCCCGGGCCCACCATGATCTGATTCTCTTTCGCATAATGAATAAAGTCCCAAACGATCAGGTAATAATCGGTATACCCCATGGAGGTGATCACGGACATTTCATATTCGGCGCGCTCCACATATTTCGCACGGAGTTCCTCATCTTCACACCATGTGAGGCGTTTCTTCAACCCTTCTTCGCAGAGATGCCGCAGGTATTCCTCGGCATTGGCAAACTCAAGCGGAACGTCATAAGCCGGAAGATGGATCTGATCAAAAGTGTATCCGGCATGGCACATACTTGCGATCTTCGTTGTATTTTCGATTGCAGACGGAACGGAAGCGAAATACTGACGCATCTCCTGTTCCGATTTGATATAAAAGTCATCACTTGGCATCTTCATACGGTCCGGATCACTGATCCTCTTTCCCGTCTGCATGCAAAGAAGAACTTCATGTGCCTTACTGTCTTCGCGGTACATATAGTGGCAGTCATTCGTGGCTACCAGCGGAATACCGGTCTCATTGGAAAGCAGGATCATGTGCTGATTAACACGGGCCTGCTCCGGGATCTGGTTGCTCTGTATCTCGAGATAGTAGTTTCCGCGTCCGAATACTCTGTCATACCAGAGCGCACTCTCTTTTGCCTTATTCAGATCTCCGGAAAGGATATGTGTTGCCACTTCGCCGGAAATGCATGCGGAAAGAGCGATCAGCCCTTCCGAATATTTCTCCAGGATCTCATGATCGACACGCGGCTTATAGTAGAATCCTTCGGTAAAACCTGCGGAGACCAGGCGGTTCAGGTTGATAAGGCCTTCATCGTTCTTCGCAAGCAGTACCAGATGATAATAATTTCTGTCTTCCATTTCCTTGAGAAAACGGCCTCTCGGAGCAACATAGACCTCACAGCCAATGATCGGATGGATCCCCTCTTCCGTCATGGCCTTGTAGAATTCAACGGCACCGTACATAACGCCGTGATCTGTGATCGCACAGGAAGTCATACCCAGTTCACGAAGCCGGGCCGCAAGACGCTTGATACGGATCGCACCGTCCAGAAGACTGTATTCCGTATGTAAGTGCAGGTGTACAAAACCTTTATTTGTTTCCTCTGCCATATCTTATCCTTTCCGGGACTTCTCACCCGGTTTTCCGGAAAGCACGATCCTACCTCATGCGTCTCCGAGTTTTCCCTTCACAACCACCAGCAGGTCACGAAGCCGCGCCGCTTCTTCGAAGGCCAGTTCCTTCGCGGCCGCCTTCATTTCCTTCTCCAGTCTGCCCGCCAGTTTCTCCAGTTCCTTCCTGGACATCTTCGTCTTCTTCTGATTCAGAAGATCGGTCAGATCCTTCATATCGATCTGGTCTTCGCGGCTGACTTCTTCCATCGTCTCCAGAACATCGCGCACTTCTTTTGCGACGCTCTTCGGAGTAATGTGATTATCTATATTATACTGGATCTGGATCTCACGTCGACGGTTGGTTTCCGAAACCGCCGCAAACATGGAATCCGTCACTTCATCGGCATAGAAGATGACCCGTCCGTTCACGTTTCTTGCCGCACGTCCGATCATCTGGATCAGCGATCTCGTCGACCGGAGGAAGCCCTCCTTATCCGCATCGAGGATCATCAGAAGCGAAACTTCCGGAATATCCAAGCCTTCACGCAGGAGGTTGATACCCACCAGCACATCAAATTCGCCGGTCCGAAGTTCACGCAGGATCTTCATTCTTTCGACCGTATCGATATCTGAGTGGAGATATTTTACACGTATCTCTTCCTGCTTCAGATACGCCGTCAGATCCTCGCTCATCTTCTTTGTCAGCGTCAGGATCAGAGCCCGCTCCCCCTTTTTCACGGTTTCCCGGATCTCAGAAAGGATGTCTTCCATCTGACCGTCTACCGGACGGATCGAGATCTCCGGATCCAGAAGTCCTGTCGGACGAATGATCTGTTCCACCGTCTGGCTGCTGTGCTCGGCTTCGTAGGTCGAAGGCGTCGCTGAAACAAAGATAGTCTGCCCCATCTTTTTCTCGAATTCTTCAAACTTCAGCGGACGGTTATCGAACGCCGACGGAAGGCGGAATCCGTAATCCACCAGCGTCGTCTTACGGGAACGGTCACCGTTATACATCGCTCCGATCTGCGGTACGGTAACATGCGACTCGTCGATCATGAGAAGATAGTCTTCCGGCATAAAATCCATCAATGTATATGGAGGTGATCCCGGCTGTCTTCTTGTCAGATGACGGGAATAGTTCTCGATCCCCTTAACAAATCCTGTTTCGGCGAGCATCTCCAGATCGTATCTTGTTTTCTGTTCCAGCCGGTATGCCTCGATCAGTTTCCCCTGTTCGCGAAGTTCGGCCAGTCTCTCATCCAGTTCTTCTTCGATCGTGACCAGTGCATGCTCCATCTTCTCTTTCGTCGTCGCATAATGGGATGCCGGAAAGATCACGGCATAGTTTCGGTTCCACATGGCTTTCCCGCTGATATAGTGCACTTCCGTGATCTTCTCGATCTCATCACCGAAGAAAGTCACCCGGGTCAGCAATTCCTCGGAAGACGGCGGAAAGATATCCAGTGTATCTCCCTTTACGCGAAAAGCACCGCGCGTGATCTCAAAATCATTTCGCACATACTGAAGATCGACCAGCTGACGGATCACATCGTCCCTGGATCTCTCCATTCCGACACGAAGGTTGATCATAAGATCCTTATAGTCAGCAGGATCACCTAGGCCGTAAATACAGGATACGGAAGCCACCACGATCACATCTCTTCTTTCCAGGAGAGAACTGGTTGCACTGTGACGCATGCGGTCGATCTCATCGTTGATGTCACAGTCTTTCTCGATATAGGTATCCGTTGAGGCAATATAGGCTTCCGGCTGATAGTAATCGTAATAGGAAACGAAAAATTCCACGGCATTATCCGGGAAGAACGCCTTAAACTCGGCGGCAAGCTGGGCAGCCAGAGTCTTGTTCGGCGCAATGACCAGTGTCGGACGCTGTGTCTTCTCGATAATATTCGCCATGGTAAACGTCTTTCCCGAACCGGTCACGCCCAGGAGAGTCTGTCCGTGCATGCCGGATTCCAGCCCGCTGACAAGTTTCTCGATCGCCTGCGGCTGGTCACCCGTCGGAGAAAACGGAGAATGGATCTTAAATCGGTTGATCTGTTCTGTTTCCATAACGTTACTCATTTCCTTTTCGAACATATTTTCGCTTGTTCCAGTATAGCACATCTCCGCCATAAATGGAAACGAAAAAACACAAAATCTCCCGCAGACCCCTTCCGGCTGCCGGTGGTCACACACCACGAAGCAGCCGCGTCTGCGGGAGACATATTCTGTTTATTGATCATGTTTCAGGTTTATCTCTTATGCCGGAGTATCGACTACCAGGATCCTCTCGATCGGAACCCGGAAAGTCGCGGACAATACTACGAGATTGTCGATCGTCGGCATTGAGACGCCACGCTGCCACTTGTAAATGGCCTGAGGTGTGGCAAATCCGAAAATATCCTGAAGCTCGCGTACGGACATTCCCGCGCTCTCGCGGAGCCGTACGATGTTACTTCCTGTTTCTTCCATGTTGATGATTGGTAGCATAGGTCATTCCTCCATTCCATTCCTTAAAATGTAAAACAAAAAACCGCTTTTCCTGAACTTCCAAGAAAAGCGGCGCATCAACCTTCAATAATCGCGGAACTACCGGATCGAGTGTTCCACTTGGGCTTTCCTTGGATAATTTAATCTGCATGTGCGGGCGACGTATTTAATATCATGTACGGAATCGTAGGCTCCATACATAATCGTATCGGCTGCGTTATGCTTGACTGAAATAATAAGATTCCAACCGGACTTCATTCGTGAAACACTCCTTTCTTAGAAATTACGTATCAAGATTTTCTTGATACAGTTACTTTACCACTATGAAAATCATTTGTCAGTATACTGGCGGTATAATTTTCCACAAAATTTGATAAACCGTGTGTACAGGTTATTCGGCATAGTACATATATGCATAAGGAGTGTTCTCTCCTTCAATGCAGACAAACATGACTACGGAGCTCTTCGCTCTTTTGCTGACGATGACCCAGGAGATCGTGCTCGGGTTCGGAATAAGCTTCTGTCCGGAGAAGAGCGCATACTTCTGGTTTTCAAAATCCTGCAGCGTGATCTCATGGTGATCATCACCATAGAGCTGAAAAGCTTTCTGGATCACTTCATTCATGTGATCGACCGAATCGATGCGCATCTTTGCCTCGAAACCTGTTCTTCTGAAGATCGAGCCATACGCACGGTAATCTTCGATGGTACAGTAATCAGGAACCGCAAAATCCGTCTTTCTCTCGATCACTTTCTTCTTATCATCGCGGATAACGAATATGGCAAGGATCGCTCCGAATATCACCAGCAGAGCAACTATAACAATGATCTTCTTTCTATCTTCCATTTATGTATCCTTTCCGAAAAGACGCTGCGCATTCTCTGTTGTGATCCTGGCCATCTCTTCTGCAGGGATCTCCTTGATGCGTGCCATTTCTTCCACTACATATTTCACATAAGCCGGTTCATTTCTGTGACCGCGGAACGGGACCGGTGCCATGTACGGCGAATCGGTCTCGACAAGAAGCCGGTCCAGCGGGCACATACGGATGACGTCCGGTGCTTTGCGCGCATTCTTAAACGTGATCGGTCCGTCAAACCCAAGGTAGAATCCCATTTTCAGAAGGATCTCTGCCGTCTCCGGACTTCCCGAGAAGCAATGCAGCACACCCGGCACTTCACGAAGAGCATGCTGCTCGTGAAGGGAACGCAGAATAAACAGTGTATCCTCACAGGCATCCCGCTCATGGATCACCGCAGGAAGGTCATAACGGTATGCAAGTCCCATCTGGTAAATGAATGCCGTGGCTTCGTGAACCGGAGAGGCGTCATCGTAATGGTAATCCATACCGATCTCACCGACCGCGACAATGCCCAATTCATCCTTATGCTTCAGCCACTCTTCCAGACGGTATTTCGCCTCATCATCGAAGTTCTGTGCCGTTTCCGGATGTACGCCCACCATACAGGAAAGCTTCACGCCGCAGTCCGGCTTCATCTTTCTGAGCTGAAGCGAGATCTCGCTGTCTTCGATGGTCGAGCTGGCCAGCATGATATGTGTCACGCCGGCATTTTTCGCATTCTCCAGGACCTCGCCGATATCTTCTTTATATTCTTCACGCCAGTTCAGATGAGCATGCGTGTCAAACATTTCCATGGATCAGGAAACCTCCGCACCCGGTTCCACGCCTTCCGGAACAGAAAGGAGCGCATAGTCGCCGTTCGGCTTTTCCGCACAGAGGATCATGCCGTAGGAATCAAATCCACGCAGTTTTCTCGGTGCAAGATTGGCTACCCAGACAACCATCTTTCCAACCATTTCTTCCGGTGTGTAATACTGCGCAATACCGGAGAGCACCTGCATCGTTCTGTCACCGACATCAAGCTGCATGCGAAGGAGTTTATCCGCCTTCGGGACCTTCTCGCACTCCAGTACTTTTGCCGCACGAAGCTCCAGCTTCGCAAAATCGTCGTAGACGATCTCGTCCTTATGCTCCAGTACCTTACCCTTGGCCGCGGCTTCTGCTGCTGCCGAGATCTCGCTGAGTTCCGCCATCTCTTTTTCCATATCCAGACGTGGGAAAAGCACTTCTCCCTTGGACACAGTGACGTTAGAGGAGAGTACGCCGGTCTCACCGGACTTCTCCCAAGTGGTCTGCTCTTCTGTCGCGCCGATCTGTCTCCAGATCTCCGGGCAGGTGTTCGGCATTACCGGATTCAGAAGGATCGAGCAGATACGGACAGTATCCAGAAGGTTATAAAGCACTGTCGCCAGTCTTGCCTTCTTGCTCTCGTCCTTGGCCAGTACCCAAGGAGCAGTCTCATCGATATACTTGTTCGCACGGGCAATGACCTTGAAGATCTCAGCCAGCGCATTGGAGATGTGCAGTGTCTCGTAGTTCTCTTCCACGAACGGCTTGAGCGCTCTGGCCATGGAAAGGAGCTCGTCATCAAGCGGATCGGTCTCGCGCTCTTCCGGAAGTGTGCCGTCAAAATACTTGATCGCCATGGCCACGGTTCTGGAAACAAGGTTTCCGAGGTCGTTAGCCAGGTCGTTGTTGATCCTCTGTACCATCTGTTCATTGCTGAACGGGCAGTCTGCGCCGAAAGGCATCTCGCGGAGGAGATGGTAACGGACAGCGTCTACGCCGTAACGGTCAGCCAGGATGAACGGATCGATAACGTTACCTGTAGATTTACCCATCTTAGCACCACCGAAGGTGATCCAGCCGTGGCCATAGATATGCTTCGGAAGCGGCAGATCCAGCGCCATCAGCATGGCCGGCCAGATCAAGGAGTGGAAACGGACGATTTCCTTAGCCATGACGTGAATGTCTGCCGGCCAGAACTTCTCGAAATCGTTATAGGTGCTGTTGCCGTAACCCAGTGCCGTGATATAGTTGCTGAGCGCGTCGATCCATACGTATACGACATGCTTCTCATCGAAAGTAACCGGGATGCCCCACTTGAAGCTGGTACGGGATACGCACAGATCCTCGAGACCCGGCTTGATGAAGTTGTTAATCATCTCGTTGACACGGGACTTCGGCTCAAGGAAGTTTCTCTCCTCGTCAAGAAGCAGCGCTTCAAGCTTATCGCTGAATTCGGAAAGCTTAAAGAAGTAAGCTTCCTCTTCTGCATCGACAACGTCACGTCCGCAGTCCGGGCACTTGCCGTCCTTCAGCTGGCTCTCTGTCCAGAAAGACTCACAAGGCGTGCAGTACTTGCCGACATATTTGCTCTTATAGATGTATCCCTTATCGTACAGATCCTTGAAGATCTTCTGTACGGACTCCACGTGATACGGATCCGTAGTACGGATAAAACGGTCATATGTAATGTCCAGGCGCTCCCAGAGTTTCTTGAAGTTTGCGACGATACCGTCTACGTATGCCTGTGGGGTAGTTCCTACCTCCAAAGCCTTCTTCTCGATCTTCTGGCCATGTTCATCGGTTCCGGTCAGAAACATGACATCAAAACCCTGCATTCGCTTATATCTGGAAACAACGTCGCATGCCAGCGTGGTGTAGCAGTGTCCTACGTGCGGATTTCCGGACGGATAGTAAATCGGGGTTGTAATGTAATACTTCTGTTTTTCGGCCATATAATATGCGCCTCCTTTACCTTTGCTAAATGCATCTATTGATTATAACAACAACGTGCAAATAAAATCAATGAATATAAGAAATTAAACGAACGGTTTACACCTTAAGTGCTTTTAAATGGGAACGGCTCACAAATACCGGCGCCCGTTACTTTCGTGCTATCTCTTCCCGTTCTGCTCCATTGACCGTGCTAAATCGCCGAATCAGGAAATTGTATGATCCTGAAAGTATGGTAAAATTGAGAAGTAGCCGGGAGGGTCAAGAGTGCTTTATGTTTTCCTTCGATCCTCGGTGAATAAAGGGTTTGGGGGATAAAGAATGCCTGAAGCGACATCTGCACCTGTAACATTAAAGTGTAAAGTCTGTGGCGGAGATCTGAGAAACGACTATCTCGCCGGCGCATGTGTGTGCGCCCACTGCGGAAACAAGTGGTCTCTGGAAGACCTGGTTCCCGATTACAAGAAATATTCCCGTGCCATCACCAAGATCAACCAGGCCAAGGAAATGCTTGATCTTAAGGCGGACATCTCTTCTGCCGGTCAGGCGATGCTCCTTTATAAGGGAGCCATGTATGAGCTGACTTCACATACCGACGCGATCGCATCCGATCTGACCCGGGTCTGTAAAGAGGGTCTGGAGCGCGCAGATCAGACGAAGCATTACGCCATGGGCATGACGCATTTTGAGAAGAATAATTTCCGCCGGGCCCTCACTGAATTCCAGAAAGTTCCGGGCTTCCGTGATGCGGATGAACTGATCGAACAGTGTAAGGCACAGGTCCTGATCGAGCGAAAGAAGCGGATCCCGCTTGCCATACTCATCGGCATGGTGATCCCTTTAGTTCTCTGCATCCTTCTGAAGGAAGAAGTGGGTGTTCCGTTCCCCGCGCTGATCCCCATATTCATTATTCTGACCGCGGGTGTCTCCTACGCCGTTTATCTGGAAGGAACTTTGTCCAAAGTGATACTCGTTCTCTCCTTCCTGTCCGCCGTTCCCCTGATCCTGTTTATGATCATGGCGTACGGTCTTCATATGGAAACAAAAACCGCGGCCGTTACCGCCGTGGTCGCACCTATTGCAGTAATTATTTTATTGGCTGTGAAGCCGGAAAGGAAGACATGACATGGAATTGATTAGTGTAGTCAAGTACGAAGGCAGTAATGAGGTATTCGCCTACAAGCACCCGAAAGAAGACTTCAATTTCGGAACCCAGCTGATCGTTCACGAATCACAGCAGGCGCTTTTCTTTAAGGATGGAAAAGCACTGGACCTCTTCACCGCAGGACGGCATACTCTTTCGACGTATAACATTCCGCTCCTGAAGGACCTCATGAAGCTCGGCACCGGTGGTGAAAACGTTTTCCACGCGGAAGTCTACTTCATCAACATGACCACGCAGATGGGGCTTCTCTGGGGCACCGACAGCAAGGTCCGTCTTTTCGATCCTGCATCCGGTCTTCACATTGAGCTCGGCGCCAGCGGCAGTTTCAACCTCAAGGTCAACGATTCCAAGAAACTGGTCCTGAAACTGGTCGGTACTTCCGAGGGACTTCTGCAGGGCGATATCTATGGCGGAAACGAAGGTCTTGCCTATGGAACAGGTAAATTCAGAGCTCTGGTCATCAATAAGGTCAAGTCGAATCTGGCCCGTATCATCAAGGAGCAGAACATCGACATTCTTGAGATCGATGCGTACCTTGACGTGATCTCTGACCGTCTCATGACAGTCATCAACGAAGACTTCGACGAGTACGGTCTCGTTATGCCTGAGTTCTATGTCACCAGCATCATGACGCCGGACGACGATCCGAATTTCCAGCGTCTGAAACAGCAGTTCGCCGACCGCACTTTGAAGGTCCGTGAAGAAGAAGTAAGACGTGCGGAAGTCCAGGCCGCTCAAGGAAGAAAGATCCTCGAAGCACAGACGGAAGCCCAGCTCAAGATGGTCAGCGCCCAGGGAGAAGCGGATGCGCTCCGTATCAAGGCGCAGGCAGAAGCGGATGCTTACCGTATGCAGGCAGAGGCAGAAGCTACCGAGATGAAGATGAAGGGTTACTCCTATCAGGACGAGACCGCCAGAAAAGTCGGCATGGAAGCCATGCAGAACGGTATCACCGGTGGCGGTTCCGGTGGTGGAGCAGCCGGCGGGATCGGCGATATTGCCGGTCTGGGCGTTACACTTGGCGCCATGGGTGGCGTGATCAATATGACTAAGGATGCTCTGAATCCGATCATGGGCAATTCAGCTCAGCTTGGTCAGGGATTCGGAAACGTGATCTCCGGAAATACCGGCGCTCCTGCTCAGCCGGGTGCCCAGGCTCCGGTTGCTGCAGACGCTCCTGCTGCTCCTGCCGTACCAAACGCAGCACCTGTTGCTCCTGCCGCACCTGTTGCGCCTGTAGCTCCGACAGCTGCTCCGGCTCCGAATGCATGGATCTGCCCATCCTGCGGAAAGACACTGACCTCGAAGTTCTGCCCGGACTGCGGCACGACCAATCCGAACATGAACTGATACTTATACCAAGGTTTCGGGCAGATCGTAT
>Ga0310690_10000415_pt1 | contig 93543 bp, 80 predicted proteins | sample AusTroGonzalo_MG_2_FD_207661 | JGI IMG/M metagenome (GOLD analysis project Ga0310690, IMG submission 207661) | Bovine rumen microbial communities from tropical cattle in Woodstock, Queensland, Australia - Gonzalo_04 (v2) (version 2) | ecosystem: Host-associated > Mammals > Digestive system >...
CATAACCTGCAGAAATATTTGGAAGTTTTAGAACATTCAGGCACCGCTTTAAGGCCGAAGGACGGCGTTCTTGCGGCGGAAAAGAACGGACTCTGGTATGTCATGATAAAAACGGAACTTTCACCAAAAGGGGCGGCTCTTGCTTCAATGGACAACGGAATAACCGAAATTTACGATATATGCGGAAAAATAAAGGCCGAAACAGGGACGCGCTGCGTAGTTTCCGGCGGCACTTTCCACAGCCACAAAAGCTCAAATTCAGCTTCCGAAGAAATCAAAATAATCTCAATAATTTCAATGATTATCGTAATTCTGATGCTGACTCTTGTCTTCCGTTCGGCAACTCCGATAATACTCTCGCTGATTTCGATATTCTTTTCGCTTTTTTCGGCTGCGGCACTTACTTTCGCAGTCTTCGGGAAAGTACACTTAGTCACGCTTGTTTTCGGAACTTCGCTGATAGGTTCGTCAATCGACTACAGTCTTCACTACTTCGTCCACGCTTCCGGAAACATCAACCTGAAATCTGGCGGAGAGATCAGATCGAAGCTCCTGCCGGGACTTACGATGGCGATAATCTCATCATCCGTCTGCTTTTTAGCCCTCATTTTCGCGCCGTTCAACCTTCTCAAGCAGATGTCGCTTTTCTCGGTGACAGGACTCGTAAGCTCATTCCTAACGACGACCGCGATATTTCCGTATATTCCGCTTCCCAAAAACAGAGTCGTCAGAGGAGTCGGACTTTTTGAAAAAGGGTTCGCTCTTGCAAAAAAGATCAACGGAAAAGCTGGGATATGCGCGATGGTTGTGCTTTCCCTCATCCTGCTTTTCGCTTTCAGAGATAATTTCGGAATAGAAAACGACCTCAAAAAACTCTACAAAGAAGAGGGCGAGCTTCTTGAAAACGAAAAAGAGGCATACTCCGTCATCTCTTATGCTCCGGTCAGCTGGTATATCGTGAGCGGTCATGATGAAAACGAGGTCCTCAGAAAAGAAGAAGATCTGCGCGAAAGGCTTAAAACCATTGATAAAAACAGCGACGGAGTGATGTCGACTTCCGTATTCATCCCCTCAGTCGAAAAGCAGAAAAAATCGCGCGCGGCAGTCGAAAAACTTCTTCCTTTTACCGAAAAGCAGTTCGAGACGCTTGAATTTGATGGAAACGAAGCCGAAAACTTCAAAACCACCTTCAGGGAGGCTGAAAAAACGATGCTTTCAGTCACCTCTTACGACTTCCCTTCTTCGATAAAAGAGGCTCTTTCGTCATACTGGCTCGGCAAAGTGAAAGACAAATATTATTCAATAGTTATCCCGAATTTTACGGCTGAGACCAAAGTTTTCAGAAGTCTTATCGAAGGAAACGAAGGTCTCTATTTCGTCCACAAAGTCGAAGACATAAATTCAGACCTCGACAAAGTGACGACGATCGTCCTCGAATTCTTCCTTGCCGCATATATACTCATGTTCATCGTCCTCAGATTCTTCTACAACACGCGGCAGTCGCTCAAAATCATCTCGATCCCGTTCATCGTCATTCTTGCGACATCGGCTGTTTTCGCGGCGACGAATACAAGACCCGAATTTTTCTCAGTCACCGGCATAATTCTGGTTTTCGGGCTCGGTCTCGACTACATAATCTACACGCAGGAAAACGAAAAAACCAAAGACCCTGTTGAAAAAAGGCTCGAACCTTTCGCTATCTTCCTCTCATTTTTTACAACTATTGTTTCATTCGGCGCACTCGCACTCAGTTCCTTCCAGCCGGTGCACCTGATAGGTTTTTCAATATTTACAGGGCTTTGCGCCGCATACTTAGCCGCACTTTTCTACACTTCGGGAGCTAAAAAATGAAAATATACTTGTCAAAACCGGGTGTAATGTCATCCGCCGGAGCAAATCTTGAAGAACTTTTTGCTTCGATTGTTTCGGGAGATCAGAGCGGGATAAAACGCTATGAAACATTCTCCGGGAGTACATTTTTCGCGGCGAGAATCGATGAAAAGACGCTCGAGCCGTCTACCGGCAGATTCGATATGAAAATAATCAGGATCGAAGAGGCAGCACTTGACCAGATCGGCAGCATTATCGAAAAAGCAAAGTCAAAATACGGAGAAAAAAGGATCGCGGTCTGCGTCGGCTCGTGCGACAACGGCACAGAGTTTTCCCTTGCGGGACACCGGAAATACTTTGAAAACGGCGCATTTCCTGAAGATTATTCGATCGAAATGCAGGGCGCGGACTATGTTTCGACTTTCATCGCCGAAAAATACTCTCTCAAAGGCCCTGTCTGTACATTTTCGACAGCGTGCTCCTCAAGCGCAGGAGCGATAATCAAAGCAGCTGAGCTTATAAAATCGGGAATCTGCGATGCAGCTATTGCTGGCGGAATCGACATAGCATCAGACACCACTTTGGACGGTTTTGCCTCTTTGGAAGCGATATCAGACAAAATAACCAACCCTTTCAGCAAAAACAGATCCGGAATAACTTTAGGCGACGGTGCGGCATTCTTTGTCCTTTCGAAAGAACCACTTGACAAATCAGTGCCGGAAATCTGCCTTCTCGGTTACGGCGAATCGTGCGACGCACACCACATGACTTCCCCCGATCCGAGCGGAGCCGGAGCGAAAAAAGCGATTGAAAAAGCACTTTCAAACGCAAAAATACAACCTGAAGAGGTCGATTACATCAATCTCCACGGCACCGGAACAAAGTTCAACGATTCTATGGAAGCAAAGGCTGTTGATGCCGTTTTCGGCAAATACAAAGTCCCCTGCTCCACGACAAAACCTATAACCGGCCACTCTCTGGGAGCAGCCGGTGCGCTTGAACTCGCTATATGTTTTGCCGCAATCACAAACAATGTTTTACCGCCTCAGATCTGGGACGGAGTTTTTGACGAAGAAATGCCCAAATTAAATTTTGTAAATAAAAACAGCAACTTAATTCAAATAAAAATCTGTCTTTCGAACTCGTTCGCTTTCGGCGGTGCGAATGCGTGTCTTGTCATAAAAAAAGAGGAGTAAATGATAAAAATACTTTTTGTCTGTCACGGCAACATCTGCCGCAGCCCGATGGCTGAATTCGTTATGAAAAAACTCGTTGAAGATGCCGGATTGTCCGATAAATTTTATATAGAATCGGCCGCGACAAGCACAGAGGAGATCGGAAATCCTGTCTATCCGCCGGCAAAAAGGAAATTAGCCGAACACGGGATTTCATGTGCAGGAAAAGCAGCAAGACAAATGAATGCAGACGATTATGCGGAATTTGACCTTTTAATCGGCATGGACAGCGCTAACATCCGCAACATGACACGCATCTGCGGAGGTGACCCGGAAGACAAAATCAAACTCCTGCTTAACTACGCAGGATTAAACCGCGATGTCGCCGATCCGTGGTACACAGGCGATTTCGACGCAACCTGGAACGATGTCACAAAAGGGTGCAGGGCACTACTGGAAAGTCTCATCTGAATTTGCATTTTCACCCTGCACCATTAAAATAAAGCGTTTATGTTTTTTAAAAAAAGGGGCAATTATGAAAAAATTATCCTATTTCTTTCTTCTATTGTTTTTCGCATCTTTTCTCTATGCGGAAGAAGATGTATCTGTCACTGTCGTTCACAGCTCAGACAATGTCACTGTTCAGCAACAAGAGGAAACACAGCCGCCTGCTGACTCAAACCTGAGTGAAAGCAATTCCGATGAACAGCAGAATAAATCTGAAAACTCAGAAACACCTCACTTTGTCCAGTTCAAGTTCGGTCTGGGTGCCGATTTTGAAGGTACTGCCGGACGACCAGTCATTGAAGAAGCCCGCTTTGCAATGCTTAGAAACCAGCTTGGAATAAGTCTTGGTTTTGATTTCGGATGGATAGTTTTTCAGAAAACAGCAGGAAAAGGCGCCGGCGATTTATGTTTAGGCTTTGGTTTTGACTTTCAATACTGGGTACCGACGACGCACATGTCGCCTGACAACCACGTAGAATCCACCAATTTCGATGACATGAACTATATTTATTCGCACTACATGAGAGTTCCTATAACTCTGAACATTTCTTATGAATTCAAGGTCAATGCGGGAGCTATACGCCGCGTCGGTCCGCTATTTTCACTCGGCATGAACAATAACATCTTCTACTTTTCATACAGCACGGATCAGGAAGGCGAACTGGAATACTGGGATTACCGGTTTGACGAAGGTATAAGCCACTGGAAAGTGAGCGGGACATGGGAACTCGGCATAGGAATGGTTTTTGAGAACAACTGGATCCTGAACGCTTCGATCGGCGGAGATTTCGGAAGCCAGAACATAAGAAGCTACCTTCTTTACGGCAAAACCGGCACCAAATATGACAAGATTCTCTACGACCACCACGAGTTTCTTATGCTTGAAACAGGCTACAGGTTTTAAGGAGGAATAGATGAATAAATTTTTCTCTTTTTTAATGACCGCTCTTTTCTCAGCGGCGCTTTCTGCAGAAACAGATCCTGCTGAAACTACAAAAGATACTCTCGGTGATAAATTTTATGTCCAGATCGAAGCCGGATTCGGCGCCGATTTCACGGGAACTCCCGGAAGGATCTCAGAAATTGAAGATTTTACAGACATTGATGATCAGACTGGCCACCTCGTATATCTCTCCGACGCCCTGATGAAAAACCAGTTCGGGGTTTCGGTCGGACTGGATTTCAACTGGCGGATTTTCCAGAAAACGAGCGGCGAAGGTGCCGGAGAACTCTACTTCGGTTTCGGTTTTGACCTTCAGTACTGGGCTCCCACCTCAAAAGTTTCCAGCTTCTACATCAGAGATTACTATTATCATCAGGAAGAAGAATACAACAGTTTTCTGCAGTTGCACTACATGAGAGTTCCGGTAATGCTCAACATTGCATACGATTTCAAAGTCAATGCAGGAAAACTGCGCCGCGTAGGTCCAAAATTTTCTGCCGGGATCAACAACAACTTTTTCATTTTAGAATACGATTACAACCATGAGGACGAGGATATGGAAGAGGATTTTGAACAGTTTACTGACCGCATCGAATTTCACCAGCTTAGCTTCTCATGGTCGCTCGGTCTCAACCTTGTATTTTCGAACAGATGCTTTCTTGCAGTATCGGTCGGAGGCGACAAAGGGAGCGAAAAAATAAAACATTACCTCTTCAATCCTGATTCGGGAAGAGTTCTCTACAACCACCACGAATTCATAATGTTTGAAACGGGATACAGGTTCTAGGCGGAGGCAGCATGAAAAAAATGATCTTTTTCATACTTCTGATCATGTTTGCCGCAGCAGTATCGGCAGAAGAAACTCAATCAGAAGCAGCAGCTCTTCCGGAAGCCGAAGCAAACAAAGCGAAAGAGTTCCACCCAGAACTGAATTTCGGCTTCGGGCTTGATTTTACAGGCAATATCGGCACCCACCCGTTGATGAAAGCGTTTCTGCAGAACCAGTTCGGACTGTCTATAGGAGTCGATCTCAACTGGAAAATATTCGGGCAGACAGGCGGAGACGGTGCCGGAGAACTCCTTTTGGGCTTCGGAGCCGCCTTTCAATACTGGGTCCCTACAACGGAATACACTCCAGAGGTCGCATGGAGCAGCTACGACTACGATGACAGAAACTATATCACGATGCACTACATGAGGATCCCGGTAACTTTGAACATCTTATACGATTTTAAGGTCGATGCCGGCGTTTTAAAAAGTGTAGGACCGTGTCTTTCGATCGGATTAAACAACAACCTTGTATTTTTCGACTACTCTTCCGACAGCGAGGAGACGATGGAAAGCTACAAAAGAAATTATGATAAGAACATATACCATTGGAAGCTCAGCGGGACCTGGGCGATCGGTCTGAATTTTCTTTTCGACAACAACTGGTTTCTCAGAACTTCGATCGGCGGAGACTTCGGAAGCAGCAACCGAAAAAGCAACCTTTTTTTTCATGACAGCGAAGAAAGCAAAGCCGGCAGATACGGCCGTTTCTTATACGGTCACCACGAATTCATGATGTTCGAGACCGGATACAGGTTCTAAGCATCGGTTTTACCCGAATTTTTTCATATTTTCAGGCATTTCTCTCCAGATGTTCCTCTATATTCCAAGTAAATAAGCCGGGAAACAGAATGAATTTTCATTCAAAGCCCTTATTTTGTCACAGCAGTCAATCACAAGCCCACGATTTACTTCTTTTTTGTACTTTTGCAGGACTTTGAAATTTTTGTCGGGATTTTTCGGAGAGACTCCTTTTTTTATTTCAATCGGATAAATTCCTGTTTCATCCACATAGAGCAGATCGATTTCTTTCTGGTCGATATCGCGGTAGTAATAAAGATAGTCCCGCGGATTTTTATTGAATGCAAAGAAATTCTTTAATATTTCACTTACAACGAAGGTTTCAAAAAACGCCCCGCTCATAGCACAATTTTCAAGCATTTTTGCATCCGGCCATTTGCAAAGGAAAGCGCATAATCCGGTATCGGTAAAATAAAGCTTGGGAGCTTTTATGATCCGGTTTGAAACTTTTGCCATATACGGCTGCAGAAAATAAATTATTCCGGAAGTTTCAAGGATCGAAAGCCAGCGTTTGCATGTTTTGACATCAATCCCCACAGCACCGGCAATCTCGTCATAATGCACTTCCTGTGCCGTGCGCAGAGCCACAATGGAAATAAAATTTCTGAACTGAGTTTCGTTTGAAGCAGAAATGAGTTTACGCACATCTTTTTCGATATAAGTGTTCACGTAGGATTTGAAATACGCCTCTCTTTTTGAAACTCCGGTGCAGATATCCGGCATTCCGCCATTAAAAATATCTTCAAAAATCTGACTTCGAATCCGATATTGAACCTTTGTTTTTTGAGCGCGGTAAATAAGTTCTTCAATTTTAGGGGTAAAAGGTTCAGAGGGAATTCCAAGTTTTTCCATTTGTGAAAACGACGACATCTCTATAATTCCGCATCGACCTGCCAAAGATTCTGAAATACCTTCCTGCAGTTCAAAGCGGTTTGATCCCGTGAGAATATACATCAGCTGCCGTTCTTCACCGTTTTTGAGCCAGATCCTCCGCTGATCGTCAATTTTGATTTTTATCTCATCAAGAAGTTCCGGAACTTTTTGAATTTCATCTATAATTACAGGCCACGGATTCATTTCTAAAAAAAGTTTAGGATTTTCACGTGCGAGATTCCGGTCGGCAAGATCGTCAAGAGTAACTCTGTTCATGCTCTCGGGGAAAATATAGTCGAGAGTCGTAGATTTTCCTACCTGTCGCGGACCGTAAACAACAATGCACGGAAAAGAGTCGCCCGTTTCCAAAATCGTTTGCTCAATAGTGCGCTTTTTATACATAAACACCTCCACTGCACGAATTTTCGATTAAAACGGGAATGGACTCCCTTTTTAATCGAAAACAGTATGGTGTGTTTTTCCAAAAAATCAAGAGATTTTTCGCCGATTGAAATGAAACACTAATCTAAAACTTGCATTTTTCGCTTGCCATCTTTTAATACACTTGTTTATGTTTTTTAAAGGAGACTGATTATGAAAAAATCTTTTTATTTCATTATCTTATTGCTTTGCGCCTCTGTTATTTATGCTGAAGAGACCGAATCTGTAACTATCTCACAGGAGGCAGGCAATATTGAGTTTGTTTCCCCTCAACAGAAACAATCCGCAGCATCCGAAACAAAAACTGAAAGCGGAAAACATAAAAACAGTCAGGAGGAAAATTTCTTTACACGTTTCAAATTCGGCATCGGTGCCGATTTCAGCGGAACGGCCGGAATGTTACCTGGATATACTTACGCGTACTTTTTAAAGAACCAGTTAGGAGTTTCTGCAGGCTTTGATTTCAACTGGCTGGTATTCAAAAAAGAGAGCGGCAGAGGTGAAGGAAATCTCTACTTAGGTTTCGGCTTTGACTTCCAGTACTGGATACCCACGACATGGATAAACAGAACCAATAATCCGAGATATTTATACGATGACTATTACGATGATGAGGACACTATTGATTTTCATATTCTCATACACCACATGAGAATTCCTGTAACATTGAATCTTGCATACGAGCTGAAAGCAGGCATCGGCGCACTTAAAAGCATAGAACCAAGAATCTCCCTCGGAATAAACAGCAACATATTCAAATTCGGATACGGATCCTCCGATGAAGAGTATGCTGAAAAATTATCTGAAGATATAAAAGCATGGAATCACAGAATATATAACTACAAAATCAGCGGAACATGGGCACTCGGACTGAGCTTTGTCTTCACAAACAACTGGTTTTTCTCGACTTCAATCGGGGGTGACTTCGGAAGTTCGCACTATAAAAGCGATCTTTTTTATGAAAGACCTTATGAACGCGATGATGCCGGCAACAGAACAGATAAAGTAAAAGAAGAATGGCGCGGCCGCTTTTTATACGGCCACCACGAATTCATGATGTTCGAGACAGGATACAGGTTCTGATTATCCTTTTAAATTTTCCGGCATACACTTTTTTCAAGAAGTTTCTTTCTCTCTCGCCAGTCAGGCATGAAAACCGCAAGCTGACGGTAAAAATCGGGCGAATGGTTCAGATGCAGAAAATGGGTAAATTCGTGCATGACGACGTATTCGATGCACGAAACCGGAACCATGGCGAGCGCATAACTGAAAGTGAGCGTTTTTTTGCCAGGCGTGCAGCTTCCCCAGCGTGAAACCATGTTTCTGAACTTTATTTCAGGAAAATCTATGCCGTATTTCCTGAATTTCGGATAAACCGCTTCGCATAATTTTATAACAGTTTCGCAGCAGAGATCATGCAGCCACTTGCGGAAAACGCGCTCTTTCATATCAGTGTCAAAAGGATCTTTTACCCGCAAAGTTATGAAAACACCGTCATTTTTGACTTCGTTCCTCGCTCCGCGCAGCACTTTCAGCCTCAGATCATGCCCGAGAACACGGAACGATTCCCCGTCCACATATTTTTTCGGCGATTCCTTTTGAGAAACAACTTCGGAATAATGCTCGACCGCTTTGAAAATAAAGTCCGATTTCGAACGCAGAAATTTCTCGATGTAATCCAGCGTAACAGACTTGTTTGCCGAAACATAGACGCTTCCGTCCCGCCTTATCCTCAGATTCAGGTTTTTCACCTTCTTCCGTTCAAGAGTGTATTCCAGGATCCTGCCGTTTATTTCAAGCTGGTGCTGCATTTATTTCTTACCCTAAACACAAACCGTCAAGTATTTTATTCACAAATTTTAATTTTGCAAATATTTAGAAAATTCTTTGATAATTTATCTAAATTTTTTAAAATTATTTGCCAAGTATTTTAGAACTAATATTTTCAGGCATTTCTTCCGAAAAAACGAGTTTTTCCTTCGTGACGGGGTGTTCGATTTCAAGCGAATAAGCCCAAAGCGCGATATTTGAGCCGAGTTTCGCGTTTTTGTTGTATTTGTGGTCGTTCACTATCGGTAGTCCGCGTGATGAAAGCTGGACTCTGATCTGATGTGCCCTTCCCGTTTCAAGGGTGATTTTCAGAAGGCTTTTTCCGTTTTTTGATTCAAGAGTTTCGTATGAAAGACGGGCGAATTTTGCTTTAGGGTTCTCTTTTTTCGAGACGTAAACCTCGTTCGTTGCCTCGTTTTTCACGAGATAATCCTCCAGAACGCCGCTTTTCTGCTTCGGAACGCCGTCAACGACTGCAAGATACTGCTTTTTCCAGATGTTCTGACGGATCTGTTCGCTTAGGCGTGATGCCGCTTTTGAAGTTTTCGCGAAGACCATGACACCGCCGACCGGCTGATCGAGCCTGTGGACTATGCCTAAAAAAACATTTCCAGGTTTCATGTACTTCTTTTTGAGATAATCCTTGAGAATGCTCTGAAAATCGTCATTCGATGATTCAGCTTTCTGAACCGGAATTCCCTGCGGCTTGACTACGACAAGAAGGTGATTGTCTTCAAAAAGGATTTTCGGCTGCATAATTGATTTCCGGTCTATTTCCATTCGATCGCTTTCCACTCTTCGTCTGTGAAAAGTTTTGATGTGTAGTGAACGCCTGAAATCGCGTGGTATGTAGAATCTATGCGGAGTTCTTCGTTGTCAGGCCTCATGCTGAGAGCGCCTCTGACTTTGTCGGGACGTTTTACCCAGTAGGTGTCTTCGTCTTTGAACTGAAGTCCCAAAACATATCCCATCATGCCGCGAAGAGCCTTGGAATACTTTTCATAGCGCTCTTTGTCGCCGATTTCGCGTGCAAGTCTTGTAGCCGAAGAAATACCTTCCGAATATACGCCTGTTCCCGCGAACTGCGTGCTGAGAGCGCCTTGTCTGCCGGGTTCAGCATCACTTCCGAGCGGTTTATACTTCTTGAGCATCCAGTCCGTAAGCTGGAAAACAAAATCAGCATACCTTTTGTCTTTAGTCGCGCTCCACGCTTCCTGATAAGCACGCACCTGCCACGGAACGAACGGTCCCTGCTGGTTTTCCTTCTTGTTCCAGAATGCCTGATAGAAAGGATATGCCTTTTCGACTGCGTCAAGAGCCGGTTTGTACCCTGTTTTTTTGTAGTAACGCATGAGCATGAGAAGCGTTTCGCCGGGATAGTAATTCTGGTCTACATCTCTGTATTTGCCTGTAAAATCGGTAAGAAGTTTCCCGTCGGGCTGCTGCAGAGAGATTATCGCGTCAGCCATCTGTTTCATAGTCTCTTCATACTCCGGGACTTCAAGTTCGACCATCGCGCCGAGCAGAAAAGCGGTCCCGGCAATACTGTGGACTTTGCGCTGATAAGGCCAGTCAAGCCATTTTCCGCCGTGCCCTTCCTTCAAAAATCTTGCAAAAGTGTCAATCGCTTTTTTTACGCTTGCTATCTTCACAGGATCTTTCTGGTCTTTCGCAATCTCGGCAAGAACGAAAATCGCGTTAAGGTTCCTGAGTCCCCAGTCTTCCGCCGGTTCGAGATCTTTTGACGGAAAGAAGGTGTACATGTATCTGCCTGCCTCTTTGCCTTCAGTGATCTGGTTTCTCAGATACCAGCCCCACGAATTGTTGACCGCATCGATCAGATCCTGTCTCGTGACGTTTTCGACATAAACGCGGCTTCTCGTGAAGGCCTGTTCCTTAGCCTTTTCCATTTTCTCGCTGAGAACGAAATTCTGCGTCATAAAAACGGAAATTTTCGCATTTTTCCACTCATGTTCGGCAAGTCCCGCATCAACTGCAAGCTGGCGCACTACGCCGACACCGTCTTCGATCTGATTTCTCACGATATAAACCGGAAGCATTGCAGCGCTTTTGCCGTCTTTCGACAAAGTGAAACCCATTCCTGCTCTCTTTTTTGCGTTGAGAAGGTGTTCTGACGGATTCTTAAGTTCCATCTGCGAATGAAGAACCGAAAGCTCAACCGATGCCGGAGCCGAATCATCAGGTTTGATTTTTTCCGTGAGTTCTTTTACGGCTGCCGCAAGCGTTGCAGCAGACGAAAGAACCATATCTGTGACAGCCGCATTTCTGAAAACAGAGACCGCAAGCCCCACTTTTCTGTTTCCGAGTTCAGCCGGAACCGCTGCAACAACATCATCTGCCGAACATTTTTTATCTGCATAGCAGCGGATCTTGTCAGCCAGAAGCTGAGCCTCCTCAAGAGTAATTTTTTCGGTATTGAAAGCCTCAATCTGTGCGACAAGAGGAACTTTCGAGCGTTCGCGGACAACCGTGAAAGCAGTTCTTCCGTAAAGTTTGCCGCCGACTCTTATATCCAGACGCCAGTTTCCGGCTGCCATCGGCTTCGCTCCCCTGTAGTAAACAAGAGAACGTTTCCACTCGGGCTTCATCTCCATAACTTTGGTGTATGCGGTCTTTCCTTCAGGATTTATCCAGATATATTCGGCAGTATAACCTTGTGTTACGGGATTCCAGTAGGCACGCAGCGCGACCTTTTCTTCATCGACTGAAAAAGTGTCGGTGATTTCTTTCAGATCGGTAGAATCGGAGTTAGGGATACCGACTATAACTGTTTTAAGATTGCTTTCGGGAACAACCGTATCAGACGCCGAATAATTTGTTTCGTTGTAAAAGACAAGAGTCGCAACAACTGCGGCGACAAGAACAAGTGCCACAAAAAAACAATACGTTTTTTTCATCTTGAATAACCTCCTAAAAAAGACCGCCGATATTACTTGAAAAAAACCGGTTTGGCAAATTATGCCGATTCAACCGCGGCAAGCATCATCTTTATCACAAAATCGACGGAAGCTCTTCTGACGCTCTCCCTGTCTCCGTCGAAATGAGCCGTTTGCGAAACGGTTTTTCCCTTGAAAAAGAGACCGAAGCAGACTGTTCCGACAGGTTTTTCCTTTGTTCCGCCGGTGGGCCCTGCGATTCCGGTGACTGAAAACGCGATGCCGGCACCGCTTCTCGCGGCGGCACCTTCAGCCATCTCCCGGGCGCACTCTTCGCTGACAGCTCCGAAGTTTTCGAGAGTTGAAAGAGAAACTCCAAGATTTCTGTGTTTTGAATCATTTGAATAGGTAACGAAACTTTCGTTAAAAACTGCCGAAATACCGTCGACTGAAGTGATTTCAGCCGCGACCATGCCGCCGGTGCAGGATTCTGCGCCGCTTATTTTTATGTTTTTACGTTTGAGAATTTCGCCAAGTTTCTTTATTTCCGACATTTTTCCTCCTTAAAACGGGATAAGTTTGAAACCTTCAAGTCTTTTGCCTGCCTCTTTCTGCGTCTCATCCAGAAGTTTTGCAGGATCGAGTTTCCACATTTCAGAAATGACGGGGTAGCGTTTGATGACCGCTCCGTCGCTTACAACAAAAAATTCACCGCTGCGCTCGAATGCAACACTATAAGCAGTATATTGAAGGTCAAACTGCATTATTTTCTGCGAATCTGCGGTGTTTCTGATGATAACTTCCTTCCCCGCCGAAATGAACATCTTTCCGTCTTCAGAAAAGGCGACAGCATTGACTGTACCAGAATTTTCCTTAAAAGTTTCTGTTATTTTCTTCGATTTCACATCCCACTTGTTGATAACTCCGTCCTCATCGGCTGAAATCACTGTCGCATTGTCTGGAGAGACTGCAAGTGAAAGAACAGTTTTTCCGTTTCCCCCCTTGGTTCCGAAAAGAAGTCTCCCTTCAGGAAGGCTCCAGAAGTTTATTTCTCCGTTCCTGCCGCCGCTTGCAGCAAGCGTTCCGTCAGCAGATACCACCACGGTATTTACCGGATTTTCGTGTTCAAGAACTTTTACGACATGCCTTTCAGAAAGGTCGAAAATCTTAACTTTTCTGTCTTTTCCCGAAGAAATTATGTTTTTTCCTCTGTTGAAAAAGTTTATCGCCGTTATCTGATCTGTGTGAAGCGGATAGGAAAAAATCATCTTGCCGGTTATCGGATTCCAGAAGCGCAGAGCTCCGTCGGAATCGCCCGAAGCGAGGAACTGACCATCGGGAGAAAACGCCAGACTGTAGGAAACAGTTCCTTCGATTCCGAAAGAGGAAATCACCGATTCTGTCGGAATATTCCACAGTTTTATCGTGTTGTCCCAGCTTGAAGAAGCGAAAAACCGGTCATCATTGGAATATGCCAGCGACGGGATATAGGTCGTATGGCCGCGCAGACGCTGCATTTCCTTTGTAAAATCGGTACGCCACCGCTTTATGAAGCGATCCTCTCCGACCGAAACGAGCGAATTTCCCATCGGAAGAAAAGCGACCGAATAAACTGATCCGACATGATCGCTAAGGTCGTCGATCTGCCTTGTGACGAGATTTATCAGTTTTATCGAACCATCCCGCGTTGCAGCTGCCGCAAGCGTTCCGTCATTTGAGACATCAAGCGAGAAAAAGGCGTCCCAGTGCTCGAAAACATTGAGCGGCTTATCAAAAAGAATGCTCCATAGAGCGAATTTTTTATCGTAGCTTGCCGACACGAAGTGGATTCCGTCATTCAGAAAACGCACCGAAACTGTCGGTTCAGTGTGAAAATCGAAAACTTTTTCGATGCCGCTTCTCCTTACGATGCAGATTTTTCCTGAACTGTCCGAAACAAGAATCCTTTTTCCGTCGGGAGACCAGTCTATGCTGCGGACAGTGTTTTCGAGCTCGAATCTGCCTGCGGAAGAGAGGGTGAGATCGTCGGTTTTTACCACCCAGAGCGTTTTTTCAGTACCGCCGAAAGCGATGAATTTGTTTCCTGGCGAAAACGAAATAGCGTAGATTTCACCTGCCAGAGTCGGCAGCGACTTTATCTGCGCGCCGTTTGAAGCGTTCCAAAGAATGAGGTTGTTATCGCGGCTTCCGGTTGCGATGAACTTGCCGTCTGAAGAAAAATCTACAGCACTCACTTCGTCCTTGTGACCGTTCAGAGTGAACTTTTCGGTTCCATCGGCAGAATAAACCTTGACTTCCTTTCTCTTGCCGGAAACTGCAAAAAGAGAGGCATCGGGTGAAACCGCGACACTGCGCGCATCAAAATCGACACTTGCAAAATTGCCTTTAAAAGCGTTGTTTCCGTAAACTCTCGAAAGATAGAGCAAAGACTGTATTTCAAGCATGTGCTCACGGCTTTCTTCAATATTCTCAGTAAGATATGAGTCTGAATAACTCCAGGGACTTTTCGGATTGAAAGGAGAATTGTAAAGGGACGCCGCGGCAAAAATCTCTGAATCGGAATACATTCCCTCTTTAAGAAGTTTTTCTGCGTACTCAAGGTATCCGAGCGAAAGATTCAAATGGGCGGCTCTTTCATTGCCTACAGAATCGCGGTAAGCCACGAAGACAGCGGCTGAAGCAAAAATCAAGACCGCAAGCAGCACTGCGGCAAGCACCGAAAGAGACTTGTTCTTGGAAACGAAACGCCTGAACATTTCCCAGGAACTGTATTCGTACGCCGCGATTTTGCCGCCTGACATGAAATTTTCGATTTCTTTTGCAACTTCAAGTGCCGACTGATAGCGCGCAGACGGGTCTTTTGTAAGCGTCTTTTCAACAACGGCGCAAAGATCGGGAGGGGATGCAGGTTCGTAAACCGTGATTTCGACCGGAAGAGCCGATTTGACGTTTTCCAAAGTTTCCTGAACATTCTTTCCGTTAAAAGGCGGCACACCTGTCAGAATCTCGTAAAGCACCGCTCCCAGAGAATAGATGTCGCTGCGCTCGTCTATCGCGGAAATATCGCCCCTCGCCTGCTCCGGAGACATATATGCCGGAGTTCCTATCGCCTTTCCTCTGACTGTCATTCCGATGTTTTCGACTTTAAGAAGATTCAGTTCTTCGCGGAGTTCGCCGGCGGCTGCATCATCCTCACCCTTTACTTTCGCCAGACCCCAGTCGAGAACTACCGTTTCACCGAATTCCCCGATCATGATGTTTTCGGGCTTTATGTCGCGGTGGATCACTCCGCGGCTGTGCGAATATGCTATGGCGTTGCAGATATCGCGGAAATGAGGCAGAAGTCTCAGCCTTTTTTCGAGAGTTCCGGCATCCTTTATCGCCTGGGAAAGCGTCACTCCGCGTACAAGACGCATCGTGTAATAGCGGTTTTCATCAGGTTTGCGACCGATTTCATAAACCGGAACAATCCCCGGATGTTCAAGCTGTCCGGTTACGCAAGCCTCTCTCAAAAAGCGCGCCTCGTCACTTCTCATCTTGTCGACAGACGGGATCCTGCCGTCATCCACGCTGCTGATAAGTTCTTTCAAAGCGATTTCGCGCCCTATCGTGTGATCGAAAGCGACCATGACTTTACCGATCCCGCCGCGCCCGATCTCTTCCTTCACATCGTATTTCCAGCCGGCCGTTTCTTTACGGTCATGAATAAAATCGGGCGAAATGGCGTCAAGCGAAACCGTTTTCGTCACATCGTTTTTAAGTGAAACATGCTTCATACAAACATTTCATCCGCATCATCATCAGTATCTGGAATTTCGTCTGAATCTTCGTCGGCAACAGGCGTTTCATCCGGTTCCTCGGCATCGTCCGGAGCAAATTTTATCCAAAATACAGGACGGATGTGGAATAGATAGTAGTATGCGTTGTTGATGATGTCACCGTGGTGGTTTACAACCCTGATGCAAGTTATGTATTCGTCACGCAGCATCCATGAGGCGGCACCGTAGCTGGCTCCGTTACACCCGCTGCCGCACGCCTCATCTTTACATTCATAAACTCCGCTTCCCGATGCAAATTCTGTCGGATAGGCAATCCTGTCACACCCTCCATCGAAATACGCCTTGGCTTCAAATTCACTTAAGATGAAAATTTTATCGGTAGTATCGACATCCGACAGCGGTGTTTCCTGGATTTTTGCCTTTTCCGCCGGACCGAAAGCGGCATCGTAGAAGGTCTCGTTCAGCCAAGTCCTGATTTTACTGTTCTCCCAGTTCGTAACATAGTGTTCCTGCTGCTCGTCATCATAAGAACGCACATCCAACCCCTTTTCGCTGATCAGCAAAGCCTTGTTTCCGGTTACTCTGAGAACCCTCCAGCGGATATACTCACTGCCGTTGCCTGTTTTGCCGTCCTGCTCGTATTTTCCGAAAACAAAGGGTTCGCCCTCGACAGGAACCGCATCAGGATCATATTCATCGTCAGGCTGTGAATCGCCGGTGTCACCGTCAGGCTGTGGATCACCCGTGTCGCCGTCAGGCTGTGGATCACCCGTGTCGCCGTCAGGCTGTGGATCGCCGGTGTCGCCGTCGGATTGAGGATCGCCGCTATCCGGTTCTTCCGAATCAGAGTCTGAAGTTTCCGTGCTATCCGAATCGTTTCTGATATTATCACCGTCTGAATCACTCTTCTCCGACTTGCCGCAGCCGACAAACATCATAATAGCAAAAAAGCCAATAAAAACAGCAAGTTTTTTCATCTTGACCTCCATACCTTAATCATAAAGACCACAAAATTATTACACATTTTTTTAATTTCAACAATTATTTTTCAACTTTAAAACAAAATCAAATATTACAACTTTATGCAGACAAAACTCTCATCTTTTCTACCATTTTTCAAAAACCGTGCTAAAATTCCGCGCTTTTTTTGTAATGTTGGAGGGGAAAATGAAAAAACTGCTCGCCGTTCTGGTCATTTTGCTGACTTTTATCGGTTGTTCGAAAACACACGAAGGCGTCGTTTCTGAAGAAGAGATGTCGAAAACAGCCGTAAAAACCGGAATAAAGCTGAATGACGGAAAAATCGAAATGCTGGGTTACTACACCGAGCCGCGCAAACCGAGGCACGGAGAACCTTTCAAATTCGTTTCGTTCTGGCGCTTCAAAGAACAGATTCCGGAAGGTTATCAGCTTTTCTTCCACTTTGAAAGCGAAGACGGCGAAGAGCGTTTCACGGCTGATCACGAATTTCTTGACGGCAAAGTCAAAGAGCTCGCTCTCGGCAAAATCATAAAAGACGTAACGACCATCGATAAACTTCCGCTTACTTTCGATACAGACACGATGTTCATCCGCGGCGGATTCTTCAAGGATAAAGACCGTCTGGTGCCGGAAGAAAAATTCAACGACGGCAAAAACAGAATAAATATCGGCAGTATAAAAATCACGAAACCGAACATTCTCAAGAAACAGATGGAAGTTTATGTCATCGCCGGAAATTCGCGTTCGCAGACGAAAATCGACGGACTTCTTGACGAAAGCTACTGGCTCAACTCGTCAAAAGACAACAAATTCTGGCTTTCCGACGGTTCGGAACTCAGTCCGGTCAAAACAACTGTTATGACCGTCATGGATCACAAATACCTCTACATCGGCTTCATTGCGAACGACGAAGATATCTATGCCGGACTCAAAAACAACGACGATCCGATCTACGATCACGATGATGTTGTCGAAATATTCATTGATCCTACCGGCACGGCGACTCCGTATTACGAAATTCAGGTGTCGGCGGCAGGAGTCAAGTTCGACTCGAAATTCAGCGGCGGCAGACGCAAAAACAGAGACGATTCATGGGATTCCGGCATAGTTTACGGCATTTCGCTTAACGGCACTCTCAACGAACCTGCCGACAAAGACCACAACTGGACTGCCGAAATCGCGATACCGTGGAAATCAATCGTCAAGGAACCGCCGAAAGACGGCGACAGATGGAAAGTTTTCTTCCACAGGATAAACCGCCATACCAACAGCAAAAAAGCTCAGAAAGGCGATTTTTCATCGTGGACCCCGCCATACTCAGGCGACCTTCACAACATAAAATACATGGGCGACCTCGTTTTTGTCTATGAAGAAATTCTTTAGTATTTTTCTAATATTAGCTATTTTTCCGCAGGCACTGCTCTTCGGAAATACAATAAAGAACAAGATAATCCGCGAACGCATGGAAAAAGAGAAGGCGGAAGTTGTTTTCGCCATGAAGGTAAACGCTCAGGAGCTTGAAGTGGCACAGAAACTGGCCGCCGACTCGCTTCTGAAATACAAGAAACTCGTATTTCTCGAAAAATCGTCGCGGATAATGAAGGAAAACTGCCTGAGCTTCGATCACGAATGCATAAAATTCTATGATATTTCAATATCTTACCTCAATGACGAACTCAAAAAGACAAAACTTGAACTTGACGGATACGAAAAGATTTTAAGCGAAAGCATCGGGCGGAAAAAAATCCTTGATGAAAAAATGGCAATGCTTGAAAAAGGTGTAGAAACAGAAATCGCTTCGATAAAAGTCAAGACCGTAATTCCTGAGCTCAAAAAGTACTACAAATGCTCGAAAAAAAGCAGCTGGAACAACGCCAGAGGAGTTTTCATAACGCCGGAACATGCTTCTTCACTTCCTTTTTCAACCACAGTAAAAAGTGTTGATCCGATGAAAAAAGACGGGTATCTGCTTACCGCCGAACACAACGGTTATCTTCTCAATTTCGCTTACGTCAAATCGCTTAACGTGAAAAAAGACGAGAGGGCTGAAGCTAACAAAAAACTTTTTTCGGATTCCGCAGGCAACCCGGTAATTCCCGGAGAAGTACTACTTTTCATTACAAAAAACAATCAATTTATAAATCCGACTTTTGTCTGCAAATAGGAGCACGCTTGGAAGAATTTAAGACAGATCTCGTTAAATGGGGCTTCGACGGATATTTCAGAGAACTGGCCCTCAAAGAATCAGGAGAGGGTCTGATTCCGGCGCGAGTTATCGGGCACAACCGCCATTTTTATGATGTTGTCTGCGAAAAAGGGTTCTTCTCGGCAAAAACAAGCGGTTCGATAAGATATAACTCTGTTTTGAAATCGGATCTTCCTGCTGTCGGCGACTGGGTCATGATCTCGCTGAGGCGCGACAAATCCTACATCTGCTCGATCCTTCCGCGCAAGAACTGCATTTCGAGGAGGTGCAGCGGAAACGTCATTGACGAACAGGTTTTAAGCTCGAATATCGACATCGTTTTCATCGTCATGTCACTAGACGAAAATTTCAACCTGAAACGCCTTCAGAGATATATTTCAGTCGCCGCCTCATCAAAAATCAAGTCTGTGATTTTACTTACAAAATCAGATATTTGCGAAAAAAGCAGCGAACTTCTTGAAGAAGTAAAGAAAGTCGCTCCCGATAAAGAGGTTTTCGCGATTTCATCATTCGACGAATCAACGGAAAAACTTCTGAAATCATTCGTAAAACCAGGAGTTTCAGCTGTTTTGATCGGCTCTTCCGGAGTCGGCAAATCGACTTTGATAAACACTCTTTCCGGCTCGAATATCAGAGCAACAGGCGAAATCAGCAACGCTGTCCGCAAAGGACGCCACACGACTTCGGCGCGCGAACTGATACTTCTTGCTTCCGGCGGCATGGTAATCGACACTCCGGGAATGAGAGAAATCCAGAACTGGCAGGAAGAGGATTCTTCAGGTTTTGAAATCATACGCGAACTTTCGCAGCAGTGCCGTTTCGCCGACTGCCGCCACAAAACCGAACCGGGATGCGCAGTGAAAGAGGCTGTCGAAAACGGAACTCTCGCAGCGGAAACACTTGAAATGTGGCATAAGCAGCTTGAAGAATCGGAAGAACTCAAGCAGAAAAAGGCGGCATCTCTCAAAATCCTCGAAACAAGAAGATCGAAAAGAAGAAAAATACAGAAAGACGATGCCTGAGATTCTTATTCCCAGTTATAGAAAATAGAAAGATAGGTTCCGCCGAATTTCTTGGTTTTTGCACTCCAGCCTGCCTTTTGCCACAGCGTTTCGGAATTTCCTTCGACAACGATTACGCAAACTTCGCCGACGATGCCGGAATCAACGATTTTATCCAATAAATCAGGCATCTTATCACCCAGAATATAGGGCGGATCGAGAAAAATAGTGTTGAATTTTTCGCTGAGAGAGGCGAAATTCAGAGAAAATGCGTCACCGTTTATTACGTTCACCTGATTTTTTATGCCGAGTTCTTCAGCACTTTTTCTTATGTTAGAAGCAGCCTTAGAATTTGCCTCTATCGAAAAAGATCTTGAAAATCCGCGACTTATTGCCTCGAAAGCAAAAATTCCGCTTCCTGAAAAAATATCAAGAAAATTCCTGTTTTCGAACTCTATCATCGAAAAAAGAGTGTTGAAAAAAGCACTTCTTACCTTCTCTTCAGTAGGTCTGAGATCAGTGTCGGGAACTTTTATGTAACGGCCTCTTAAAACGCCGGAAGAAACCCTGAGATTCATATTATTTGAAAAAGAAAAAGAAGCTTGCAGCAGCAGCTGCCGCAACAAGAACAAGCAGAACGGCAATTAACGGAAGTTTGCTTTTTCTGCGGATTTCACGGGTCTTTTTTTCAGACCTGACGGCAGTTCTTTTTGAGGAAGAATCAGTTTTTTCACCGACATTCATTCCTTCGGTCAGAGTAACACGCTGAGTCGGCCCTGCCGCAGCCTTGAAATTTTGCGCTTTCGCGTTTGCATCTTCGTTTTCTTCAGCATCGGGCTGCATTTTTGATGTTTCAGCCTCGGAAGAAACATTGGAACTGCCGCACATCGGGCATGCTTTCATCTGTTCGGGAATATCAGCCGTAAATCCGCAGTTGTTGCAAACAAACTTCATTGAACACCTAATTTACAGGTTTTGCCTTTACCACCGGTTTTCCGTCTTTTTCTTCAACGGAGAACTGGACATCGGAACATTTGTATTTAGCCATGATCGAAGCCTTGTTTGTTCTGACTTTGCCGATAAACGCCGTTTTTTCCTTTTCACTGACAGATTCGCCGTGTTTGCGTTTTATCCTGCAGTATTCTTCCCAGAGAACGTCAAACGGATTTGCCTGGACAGACGGTGCAACCGTAGCGGCAATCTGCGTTTTCTCGTTGTCTTCGTCATCATCGTCATCCTCAAGCTGTGCCGGCATCGTATGACTGAGATCAGGTTTTGCAGGTTCAGGCTTTACTTCCTGTTTCGGAGCCTCTTTTTTCGGCATTTCGGCATGAACAGGTTTTTCAGCTTTGATTTCTTCAACCGATCCTGTACCGAACGGATCCGGAACCGCAGCATCAAAATCATCCCCGCCCTTATTTTTTTCAGCTCTCAGCAGAGGCGAAGAGGTTATGCTGCCGACATCTTCGCTGAGCTCAAGATACTGCTGGATGAGCTTGTTCATAGCTGAAACGACAATGTCTGCTCCGTTCGAATATTTTTTGAGAACAAGCTTTTCTCCGACTCTCATTCTTGAAATGTCGGATGCAAGTTTTTTGAGTATCTTGTCGATTTCGTGCGTAACAATGAATGTAAAGAAAAGCGCGACAAGTATTGCAATAACCGAATAAAGAATAACATTGAAACGAACCTTGCTGTAGCTCTCCCAGCCCGGAATCAGAGAAGTCATTGTAACGATCGTGATTTTTTCGCCGCCGGCAAGATCGTAAGGCATTGCAAAAGCCGAAACCCTGGTCCAAGCGTTCAATTCTTTCTGACCGCCGCTTGTAACAAGCGCCGCCATATCTGCATTGAGATTATCTTTACCGTATGAATTTTCAACCGAATGCCATGTGTCACCGCCTTTTTCGGCAATCTGTTCAGAACCTCTGAAAGCTCTTACAGGCATCGGAAAAACCGAAAGAAGATCGTCGCCGAACTTTTCAAAAGTTATCACCGCAAAAAGCTTGCCGTCAGCCAAAACCGGTGCTACGCCGATAAGATAAAGATCACTTCCTGTCGAAAACATGCCGTCGGAAGCCGAACCGTCCTTCAAAGCTCTCTCTACAGCCGGAATACCTGCGTAAGAGTTCATCACTTTGAAGTTTCCGTCCAGAACGGCACCGTTGCCGCCGACTATCGCATAATCTTTTTCGGAATTTGCCTTCGAAGTAACTTTGCCTTTTTCAATCTTAATCTGTCTTGCTATTTCGAAAGAATTGCCGATCAGAGAATAATTTTTGCTCTTAAGCTCTGACTCAGCCAGTTTTGCAATGTTTTTAGCTCCGTCCTGGACATCAATCTTTACGATGAAATCCTTGAAAAGAAGAAAGTTGGCGGCAGAAAGAGCCGTGATAACAACTGCCATAAGGAAAAAAACCTTTAATTTCAAACCTAAATTTGTCATATATAGTCTCCTTCAAATAATCTGTTTAATCCATCGACGTAGACAAGGCATCCAAATTAACGACTTTACCTTTTTCAATTTTGTAAGTAAAATTCTGGACATTCTGAATCTGAACGACAGTAAATGCCTCGGAATAAATCCGGCTTGTTCCGCGGTAAATCTTCAATGTATAGCTTCCGGGAGCGATATCCGGAATATCTTTTCTGTTCCGGCCTTCCTTCAAAGTCCAGACATAATTTGATGCCAGAACATTAACCGTAACGATGTTCCAGGAAAACATTCCGTCAATTATCTTGTAGGTGCCGGCCGCAATGAAAGGCTGCTGGACAGAAGATTTCGGCGGAACGGCAACCGTTACCGGTTCGCTTTCACCTTCAGCCAGAATCGTAATCTGTCTGGGAAAATTCTCTTTGTTGTCAAAAGTAATGACTCCGTTAAGCGGCAGAAGAACATTTTTGATGCTGAACTCGGCACCGGCGATCTCAACTTTTTCGTTTTTCGCCTCTTTTGTGTCATAGCTTTCAATTATCACCGAATAATGCTCATTTTCTTTGTTTTTCGGAACTTTCACAAACGGGAAATTCCAATAACCGTCTTTGATATCGAGTCTGTTTTCGTTTTTTTCTTCGCCAAGTTTGCAGTCTATTTCAAGTTTGATCATTGCCGCCGAAACAGAAACCGGACACAAAATCAACAGAGAACAGACTAACAGGAATTTTGAAAAATTTTTCACCTTACTCTCCTTTTTTTTCAGGAATAGCAGCTTTAATCTCTTTCAGGAAAGTTGAATTCGGATAACTCTCGACAAGTTCTTCAAGAAGCTGTGTCGCGCTGACAAAATCTTCAATAGAGATATAGAATTCCAACTCGTCAAGCCTTTCCTGCGGCGGTTCGGCCGATTCGTCAAAAACAGCCTCAGCCTCTTGTTCCTGCGGTTTTTCTTCAACAGCTTCCCTTATGATTTCTTCTGCGGAAACAGCCGGTTCAGGTTCGCTGTCGGCATCTTCAAGATTCGGAATCCCGCTGAAAACTCCGCCGTCGACACCGGCTTCAGGATCCGTGAAGTCGTTTTCCTGCGCCGTAAGCTGCTGCTTACGCGCCGTAATTCTGGCATCATCGCTTCCGAGCATATCTTCGGCATCACCGACCAGATCCCGCGCTTCGCCGAGTTTTCCTTCCGAAACTTTAAGGTCGATTAGAGCAAGAAGGAGTTCTCCCGCCTCCTCGACTTTTCCCTGCTCGATATTAGCCTCGATAAGAACATCGTAAGCGTCATCTGAACTTTCCCAGCCTTCTGTCGATTTTATTTTGTCGACAGCCTTGTCAAACAGCTTGTAAGAAAGGAATGAACGGGCTTCTTTCACAGCCGAACGAACCGAAACTTTATGCGGTTTTTCGGCTTTTCCGCCATTCTGATCGATGTCGATTACAAAATCTTCCTTGCCGTCTTCACGACGAAGATCGCCGGTAGAATCCTTGATCTTGTCGGAAATTATATCGCGCAGCTTTGCGTTTTCGTTGAGGATGAAAAGAGCCTCCCTGTCATTCGGATCAAGCTCAAGTATCCTGCGGTACATATCGTCGCGTTCAGCATAATTTTTGTGCTTTGCGTGAACAACGGCAATCTGTTTGTAAATCGCTATCAGCTTGTGCGTTTCACCCAGTTTGTCGAAAACAAAAGCAAGTTTTTCAAGAAATTCGATCGTATCTGGATTGTCAACGACAAGTTTCTGAAGAACTATCAGGGCGTTTGAGTAACTTCCCTTTTTAAGATAGAAGTTGACAAGCGTCTTTCCGATTTCGGCATCATTGCCGGTCGCCGTGTAGAGAAGTTTCAGCACCGAAACATACTCGTTGACGCGGTCGGTGTTTTTCAGCGATTCGGCAAGCGGAACGAGCAGTTTCTCGGCATCATGGTTCATTCCTTCCGCAACAAGCATGTTGGCAAGTTTTATGGAAAGATTGACGTTCCCGGGATAAAGCTCCAGCATTTTGCGGAGAATATTTATCGCCGCTATCTTGTTGCCGGCCTTTACATAATAATTAACCGCCGTGTTGTAGCGCATTGCCGCATCTTTTACAAGACCGCTCTGTTTGTCGTAATCGGCAAGCAGAACATTGATCTTACCGTGTTCCGGACTCAGAAGAAGCGCCTGTTTCAACACAGCCTTGGCCTTGTTGAGAAAGCCCTTCTTTTCAAAAATGACCGCAACTTTTTCATAAGTTTCTATAGCTTTCGTCTCTCTGCCGGCTCTCGCATAAAGCTCTGCCAGACGGACATAAGCCCTGTCGTCATCCGGATTTTTCCTTATAAGTTCCTCGAACTGCTCGATTTCCGAAACAGCCTTTTTGCCTTTAAGAAAAAATTTACTGTTATTGTTAGTAGCCAATGTTATACCCTATTTTTTAAATTATTTTTTCACTCTTTCGATGTACGTGAACTCTTCGGTACTTATTTTGATTACATCACCGTTGGAGATGAAAAGCGGAACCATAACCTGACCGCCGGTCGAAACTTTCGCCGGTTTGTACGAAGTCGTTACTGTATCGCCTTTGAAACCGGGTTCTGTGTCGGTAACTTCAAGTTCGATAAACTGCGGAAGCTGGACAGAAATCGGCGAACCGTTGTAGAACTGAACAGTAACCTGAGTATTTTCAGGCATATACGGAATAACATCCTCAATAACCTTTTCGTCGATCGGAAGCTGTTCAAAGGATTCGTTATCCATAAAAATGTAATGATCGCCGTCCTGATAAAGGTATTCCATGTTCTTTTCTTCAAGATCGGGGCTGTCTACGCGCTCGCCCGAAAGGAAAGTGTACTCGGCAATCGAACCGTTGAGAACGTTTCTGAGTTTGGTCTTGATGACCGCTCTTCTTTTCTGCTGAATGTGCTGCATTTCAACGATCTGATAAGGAATCCCCTCCATCTCGATCTTTAAACCTCTTCTGAATTCCGAAGTCTGAATAGACATGATTTTCTCCTATAAAAATAAAAAAATGATGAACACCATCCACAAAAAGCCGCGAAATCCTACTCAGACAGCACTTTATTGTCAAGTTTTACCGCATTTTACAGAATCGTACTTGTCTGAGTTTCGATTTTTAAAGCCGCACAATAAAAAATTATTGATGTTAGCGCGTTTTTTATTACCATAGCGCCGTTGTTGTTATTTTTAAAGAGGTAAAAATGACAGTTATCGGAATCGATCTCGGCACGACAAATTCATGCGTCGCGGTCATCAAAAACGGAAAACCCGAAGTTGTAAAGGACGACGGCGGCAAAGCGACGATCCCTTCGATCGTCAGTTTCGTAAAGAACGATCTCACCGGCGAAATCGGCAAAATAGTCGGCGCACAGGCGCATCAGCAGATACTGACTAACGCAGAAAACACTGTTTACTGCATCAAAAGGCTCATCGGACACGATTTCAAAAGCGCATCGATAAACCACATTCTGCCGACACTGCCCTACAAAGTCATTCCAGGCCAGCAGGGAAACGGCCTCGAAATATACATTCCGGCTCTCGGCAAAAATTTCACGACCGAAGAAATTTCGTCCTACATTCTGACAGAACTTCGCAGCACCGCTGAAAAATATGTCGGCGAAACGATAACAAAAGCGGTCATCACCGTTCCTGCATACTTCAACAACAAGCAGCGTCAGGCGACAAAAGACGCGGCTGCGATCGCAGGAATAGATGTTATGAGAATCATCAACGAACCGACCGCGGCTGCATTGGCTTACGGTTTTTCGAAGTCTTTCTCGGAAGAAAAACTTCTCGCCGTCTTCGATTTCGGCGGCGGGACATTCGATATCACCCTTATGGAAGTTTCCAAAGACACTTTCAATGTCGTAGCAACTGCGGGCAACACTTTTTTGGGCGGAGAAGACATCACAAATGCGCTTCTGGACTACCTTCTCGACGATCTCTCAACGAGATACAACCTGCCGGATATCGATGACCAGCTCGTTATCCAGAGGCTTCGCGACTATGCGGAAACCGCAAAGAAAAACCTCACGATCCAGACGAGCGTAACTATCGAAATTCCTTATCTTAAAGAGGTAAACGGAAATTTCATCCACTATAAAACCGAAGTATCCCGCGAAAAACTTGAGGAACTCGCTCTTCCGTTCATCCAGAAGGCGATAAACACTTTCGACAAAACCCTGCAGGAAGTCCAGCTCACCCCAGGCAACCTTGCAGGAATCATTCTCATCGGCGGTCAGACAAGAATGCCGCTTCTTCAGAGCGAACTTGCCGACTTCTGTCCGGGCGTCCAGATTCTCAAGAACATCAATCCCGACGAAACTGTCGCTATCGGCGCAGCACTTCAGGCAAAGTTTCTTGAAGAAGAAGCCGGAGGCGAAGACAACGGAATGCTTCTTCTCGACGTTACTCCGCACAACCTCGGAATCGCCGTCGGAAAGGATATGTTCTACACACTCATTCAGAAAAATTCGACAGTTCCGACATCCGTTGACGATATTTTCGTAACATCGCACGACAATCAGGAAAAAGCGAAGATACTGCTTCTTCAGGGCGATTCGCTCGTCGCTTCAGAAAACGAGATTCTCGGCGAATTCGAACTTGACGGTCTCCGTCCGGCAAAACGCGGCGAAGTAAAAATCAGAGTCACCTACGAAATCGACATCAACGGCATCGTCACCGTTCAGGCGATGGATATGGATACAGGCATTTCGCAGCGCATCACCGTTGCATCGACCGGCAACATGACAAAAGAGGAACTTGCGAAAAAGATTGAAGAAAACTCCGACTACTACCTTGATCTTGCCGAAAAAACGATGGTTGAAGAAATAGTCCAGAGCATAGAAAACTATCTTTTCGAGCTTGAAACGATGAAGCCGAAACTTTACCAGATCTTCGCGAACTCAAAGATCGGAAACGACAAAATGGAAAAAATGGAAGCCCTCATTTCGGGAACGAAAGCTTACATCAAAAGCGAAAAACTCGACCTCGAAAAGCTTCAGGACATCGAAACGAAACTCGACATCCTCAAAAACACCTACAAAAACCTTATCGACCATTCGGACGAAACGGTCGCTCCGGACGGCGGAATTTTCTAAATGATTTTTATAAATTAGACGTGCCAGGGCGCGTCTCTACGAAACACTCTACCTTACACAGCGGACATAGACTTCCGTCTTGTTCGACTTACTTTTGTCGTACACCTGAGCGGCATTGAAATTTACAACCCATGCAGAATGGTAATACTCGGTTGGAACAGATGAAGACCAGAGCAAGCCGGAGTCGCCTAATTTGCTGTATCTTCCGTCGTAATAATAAGAAGAGTAGTTGCACTCTCCTCCACCTCCAAGCGTACAATCATGGCAGCAGCTTGAACATGTCCAGCAGTCATCAAAAGACAAACAGTTGTCCGTATCGGAAACCTTGCATTGGGAATCCCTTCTCCACTTGAGGAGCATCTTTAATTCATCGATTGTCGGCAGATGCCAGTCTGAATACCCGCATTTGTTCGAATTGTTCAAATCTTTTTCGCAGTAATTCAGTGCACTCAGCCAATCCATTGTATCAGTTGTTTTTGGTGACCACCACACTTTGCCGTCAATTGTCGTGCATGGTTCGTCCTGTTCGCCGCTGTCGGCATCTGCATCGTCGTCCGGCTGCGGATCAGACGTGTCTGCGTCATCAGTTGGATCCGAAGTATCGGAATCGCTTTCAGAATCTGCGCTATCGGGCTGTTCCGGCGTTGAATCGCTGTCATCGCCAGTTTCCGTTACATCGTTATCCGAATCGCTGCCGGCAGGATCTTTGATGCAGATATTGTTTTCCTCATCGCAAACCAGACCGGCGTTGCAGGTTGCATTCGGGTAACATTCTCCGTAAAGTTCGCCCTGTTTTCTGCCCTGATCTTCATTGTCGGGCTCTTCCGGTGTCGTGTCATCAGGCTTGCTGTCAGCCGTGCCCGAATCTTCGTCATCCGCAGTTTCACCTGTGTCGGTGTTGTCTCCGGTTTTTGAACTTTCTCCGCAGCTAATCACAAAAATCAAAGCTGTAAAAACAGCAAAAAACACAAAAAATTTTTTCATTTTTCCCTCATATTTCTATAATTTTAAGATTTTTCAGAGATTCTTCCAAAAGATCAAAAATCTCAGGTTCGAGTTTCTTTTCCTCGGCAAGAACTCTGTCTAATTTTCCCTTTATTATCGGTGACTTGGGGAGAAATGCAGTGCAGCTGTCAGGGCAGTTTCTGATTGAAATAGGGAACGCACCGATTTTTTCCGAAATTTTTATCGTATCGTTTTTGTCGTAAGTTATGAGCGGTCTGATGACGGGCAGAGTTTTGACAGCGTCATTTATGCAGGTGAGGTTTTCTATCGTCTGGCTTGCGACCTGTGAAAGCGATTCTCCGGTGATCAGAGCCTGATAGCCGTTTTCGGTCGCTATCCTCTCGGCGATCTTGAACATCATTCTTCTGAATAAAATCGTGCGGTAACCTTCGAAACATCTCGCACGGATGAGGAGCTGGATGTCGATGAGCGGCGCGATGTAAAGTTTTGTAGAAACTCCCTGATATTTTTTGAGATGACGTGCCAGATCCTCAAGTTTTTTCATACTTTCTTCGCCTGTATAAGGCGGTGAATAAAAACTTAAGTAGTTCACCTTTCCGCCGCGGCACATCGTGAGATACGAAGCGACCGGACTGTCGATCCCGCCCGAAAGAAGCGAGAGATATTCACCTGCGCAGCCGACCGGAAGCCCGCGTGTTCCTGCGATCCTCTTGCTGAAAAGGTATATCCCTGAGCTGTCGATTTCCATTTCGAGCGCGAAGTTGTAGTCTTTCATCGAAACGGTGAAAACTTTGTCCATTATCGAAAGGACCGCACCGGCAAGTTTTTTCTGAATGTCGATCGAATTGCCCGGATAAGCCTTGTTAGAGCGTGTGCAGATGACTTTGAGGACTTTCGTGCCGTCCTTTTCGGCGATTTTCGCGAGTTCCACCGCCTTTTCGACGATATCGTTCCATTCAGCATCGAGCGGAAGCCTGAAAGCAGGCGAAAAACTTGAAATTCCCGGGATAAGCGAAAGACGGTTCACAACATCGTCAAGCGAATCTTCGCTTTTGAGCTCTACTTCCATCCTGCCGCGGAACTTCCTTGCCGAAGCGACTCCGGCCACACTCGATCTGATGTTGCTTAAAAGCAGGTCTTCGAACCATGCGCGGTTGCGTTTTTTGAGAGCGATCTCGTCGTAACGGACCAAAATGTGCGTAAACATCTTTTTTCCTTAAGTTTAATTAACAAAAAAACGCGGAATTATACTCTCATCTCCCTTTTTTGCACTTTTTTCCGAGACGAAAACTTGCCTTTCAAGCGCATCTCTCTAAAATTTCTCGTTTTTGTTGATTCAATTTGAAGACAAAATGATGCTCAACGCAACGCAACGCAACGCAACGCAACGCAACGCAACGCAACGCAACGCAACGCAACGCAACGCAACGCAACGCAACGCAACGCAACGCAACGCAACGCAATTATTAAAAAAGCGTGTCCCTGCTATAGTTCCCGTCAAGTTTTTTACGCAAAAAATTTCAATAATTTTGACAACTTTTTTAATTTTGGAGATTTAGTATGAAAAAGTTCTTTGTGATTTTGACACTTTTGACTGCTTTGATTTTTGTTGCCGCTTGCGGCGGCGGAAGTTCTTCCGGTTCTGAAAGCAATAATCAGGAATGTACTTCCGGTGATTTCAAATGCATCGGTTCGGAATCTTACTACTGCAACAGTCTCGGCTCATGGGTTTACGATGCTCGTTGCGAAAACGGATGTGATTCTTCGACTGGAAAATGCTATTCCGATTCCGGCGATTCTTCTGATACCGGAAACAACAATGACCACGGAGATTCATCTGATTCCGGTAATGGAAACGACAACACTGATTCCGGCGATTCTTCCGCTGATTTAAAATGCACTGATGAGGGTTCATTCAGATGCTACAACGACAAGATCAGGCAGAAATGCGTTTCCGGCACTTGGACAAATTTTGAAGACTGCGAATACGTATGCAATTCTACTACAAAACAATGCGAAGACGATAATGGCTGCAAATCCGGAGACTATAAATGCATTAGCGGCAACTCGCATTATTGCAGCAATAATTTTTGGGAACTTAATGAAAAATGTCCGTATGACTGCGATTACAATACAGGAAAATGCAAAGATTCCGAATGCACTACTGGCGAATATCTGTGCGGTGAATCAACCGATTCCGAGCATAAATATGCATCATATTACTGCGAGAAAGGTTATTGGGAATACTACAAAACTTGTCCTGGAGAGTGCAACAAATCTACCGGATTATGCGAAGCAAAAGAAGTGACATGTGTTCAGGCAGCAGGCAAAACTTGGACGGAAAAGACATCAACTATGACTTGGCAAGAAGCCAAAGATTACTGCAGCAAGCTTACAGCATGCGGATATTCGGACTGGCATCTGCCTACCATCAGTGAATTGAGAAGCCTTATCCAGAACTGCCCTGCAACACAGACCGGCGGAGTGTGCGGAGTTACCGACAGTTGTTTGTCTTGGTCTGATTGCGGAGATAGTGCCTGCTCAGGCTGCGATAGTGATTCAAGCGGAAAATACAGCAAATTGGGGGACACCAGCTGGTTCTGGTCTTCCTCTGTTCTATCAGATTATTCCGATCGCGCTTGGATTGTGATTTTCAGCAGTGGGATTGTGGGCAAATACAATAAGAGTAACAGTAACGATGTTCGTTGTGTAAGGTAGGTTGTTCGAGAACGCATTTTAGAACCTCTACATCTTTCCGATCAAACTCTCAGTATCGATTTCCATTTTACTGAAGGCGAACCATTTTTTGCCTAAGTCTTTGAGCGAAGCTCCGATGTGATAAACCGTGTCGTCAATGCAGAGAAAGCGGTCGTGAGAATTTGTGAAAACTTCTAATTTTATTGGAGAATATTGGGAATTATGCTTATCAATATCAAGCTGAAGCTGCGGAGAAATGCTTTTGGTCAGAATGCGGACATCAACGCCGTCACCATGTTTGTCAAGCATTTTCAGAACACTGTCATCGATGTAATTATCGAATAATATTATCTGTTTTTTCGCGCTGCGGATCAGATCGCACACGAATGTATAGGCATCAAAAATCTGACCGTTGAAAAATATGCCTTCTGCCGGAGGCAAAGCCGTGCGGACAAAAAAATCTATTTTTTCTTCCGTTTTGCTCATCCGGTTTTCCAAGCGTTCAATCCTTTGATTTACGGAATAACCTTTGAGAAGATAATCTTTCAAAACACCATTAGCCCAAATTCTGAACTGCGTTCCGCGTATCGATTTGACACGATAACCCACTGAAATAATTACATCTAAATTGTAGTAATCAATATTTCGTTCAACTAAACGGCCACCTTCATTTTGAACTGTTGCAAAATTTGCAACAGTTCGATTTCTGTCAAGCTCATGCTCATCAAACACATTTTTTATGTGCCGCGAAATTGTTGATTTATCCCGCTGAAAAAGTTCAGCCATCTGGTCTATCGACAGCCAGACCGTATCCTGGTCGAATGTCGCCTGAATGCGCGTCACTCCGTCTTCTGTAACATACATGATCAAGCTTGTGTTATTTTCAGTCATTGTATTTATCCTCTTAACCAAAATTCATTTTTAATTTTATCTTTCATATTTCATTCGATAAGACAAAAGCATAGCAACAATAAAAATATAAATTTTAGAATTTTTTGTCAACAAAATTTTAAATATAAGAATAGAAATATGTAATTTTTCAGTTGAAAGAAGCCGGCGAAAGACCTAAAAATAATCCTTAAATTTCCCCAATATCGCAAGTATATTTCCTTAATCTCCCAAAATCTCTTGTTTTTTAAGATTTTCACCGTTATAATGCGCCGCTTGAGCTTTTAAAAATCTGGTGTTGACATGGAATTAGGCAAAATCACTGAAAAATTCGAAAAATTACCTTTCGAGCCTGTTTATATTTTTATGATCCTGGCATTTATTCTGAGGCTCGTAACTTTCATGGGAATTTCGGAAGGAGACGACCTTTCATATACTCTCCTCGCCCACAGATTCGCAAACGGCGATTTCGCGGCGAATTTCATTTTTGATATCCGCTGGGTCGTCTATGTACCTGTCGCGCTGCTCTACAAAATTTTCGGAGTAAGTGACTTCACTTCGCTGCTTCCGACAATGGTTTACGGCATTGCAGCCGTGTGGCTGGCTTACAATATCGTGCTTGAGGAAACAGATAAACTTACAGCTTCGATTGCAACCCTGCTCTATCTTTCGTTTCCGATTGTCCTGATTTACGGCAATTTTCTTCAGGTAGCGCCGTCTCTTGAATTTTTCACGATGCTCACCGTTTATTCGTTTCAGCGCGGCATAAAAAGCGAAAAGATCGGCTGGTTCGTGCTCGGCGGATTTGCAATAGGCGGCATTTTTTTCGCCAGAACGACAGGGCTTTTCATCGCTCCCCTCGCCTCGTTTTATGTGTGGTACCGCAAGGGTTTCAACAGAAAAACAGTGCTCTGGATCGCATGTGCGGCTCTTTGCTCGCTCATTCTGCCGATAGTTCAGGGTTTTGTCTATCTCAGTGTCCACGGCGATTTCTTCCACCACATCACGATAAGCAGGAAAGGGATCGATTATATGGACAGAATGACCGATGTCGACCCGAAAGACCTTTTTTTCTACATCAGAACGATGTTCGTCAGAGGCAACTTCGCGAACTGGAAGATGTACGGTCTCAACGGATACTTCATCACAGCATCCGTCATTGCCTGCATAGTCCTTATCTGCATGAAAAAAGCGGGAAAAGAAGTGATTTTCTTCATCTGGTTCATCTCGTATTTCCTTTTTATGACGTTTGCACCGACAAGTCTCTCACCCTACACGACTCTGATAAGAAACGTCAGATACGGGATAGTCTTTCTCCTTCCGATCTGCGCTATCTACGGAATATTCTTAAATAAAATGCTGCGAAGAGGAAATAAGACGCTGAAAATAACCGCAGCCCTTATTTTTCTAACGCTTTTCATAAGCAACATCGCATTTTCGGTTGAAGACAGTCTGAAATTCAAGGAGCGGAGAGTCGTGCAGAAATCTTCGGTAGACGCGCTTCTTAAAGACTATCCGAATGAACTGTTTTACATTCCGGACAAGAATACAGCCCGCAGGATCGCCTATTATTCAGGCTATACCAACAAAAATTACAAACACATAAAATCGTTGAAACAGATAAAAAAACCCGGAATTTTTCTGATTCTCAAAAATCTGCCGGCAAGCGTTTCCCGTTTTTACATCCCGAAAGACGAACTTTTGAAAATAAGGAAAAATCCGCCTGAAGGAATGACTTTGAAGAAAAAGCTCCCGTTTTTTTATGTTTACGAAGTTGATCCCGAGATTTTAAATAAAGAAAAGCAAAAACAATTATAGGTGGTCAGCCATGGAACAATACAAATTTTTCGCCTCTGTGCCGCGCGGTCTGGAGATGCCGCTTTCGCTCGAACTTTCAAGGATCGGCGCGTCTAATGTCAGAATAACCGACGGCGGAGTTCACTTTTCAGGTGACCTCGGAACATGCTATAAAGCAAATCTCTATTCGCACACTGCCGGAAGAGTATATTTAGCGCTCGCTTCGAAAGTTTACAGGACCGAGCAGGACATCTACGATCTCGCCTTTTCCGTTGAGTGGAACGAATGGTTTTCGGTAAAGCAGAGTTTCAGAGTCGATGTCGTTGCAACGAACTGCCCGCTAAAAAGCCTTAACTTTGCGGCACTCAAAATAAAAGACGCAGTCTGCGACAAATTCCGCAAAACAGACGGCCTCAGACCGAATGTCGAGCCGCACACTCCCGATATGAGAATCAGAGGATTTCTTGACGAAAACCAGGTCATCATATTCATCGACACGAGCGGAGACGCCCTTTTCAAGCGGGGTTTCAGAGAAAAGACGAATATCGCGCCGATCAGAGAAAATCTTGCCTGCGGTCTTCTTTTTCTTTCAGGATGGGAGCCTGGAATACCGCTCCTCGATCCGATGTGCGGAAGCGGAACTTTCCTCATCGAAGCGGCAAGGATTTCGCTCAACATCGCGCCGGGAAGTTCAAGAAAATTCGCGTTTGAAAAACTTAAAAACTTCGACCCCGGTCTTTGGAATTCGACACTGCAGACAGCTCTTGAAAACGAACTCGACGATGCAGACCTTCCCATTTTCGGAAGCGACGTCTCGGCTTTAGCGATAGAAGCGGCGAAAAGCAACCTCGAAAACGCCGGACTCGCAGATATGGTCAAACTCAAAAAGGCGAACATCCTCGACCTTGACGCTCCGGCTGAATCTGGAGTCATGATCGCAAACCTGCCCTACGGCGAGCGCATGGGTGAACTTGACGAAATGCGCAAACTCTACCCGAAAATCGGAGATCTGCTGAAACGCAACTTCACCGGCTGGAACGCCTGCTTCCTCACCTCCGACCTCAAAATGCCGCGTTTCATCGGGCTTGCGACAACCAAAAGGGTTCCTTTCAGAAACGGCAGCCTCGACTGCCGGATGTATGAATTTAAAATGGTGAAAGGAAGCAACAAGCCTTCGAAACAGGCTCCTGAAAACCAGGAAAACCATGAATAACGACTAGCGAGGCCAAATGAAAATTTTCAGATCACTGGAATCGGTGCCGAAAGAGGCGGCAGTCTCACTTGCTATAGGCAACTTTGACGGAGTCCACCTCGGACACGCCGAAATAATCAGGCAGTGCAAAGCCGAAAATTCTTGCCGTTCCGCAATACTCACATTCGATATTCATCCGAGAAAATTCCTTTATCCAGAATTTGCACCGAAATCACTGACTTTACCTTTTGAAAAATACGCGTTTTTCAAAACTTTAGGCGTCGATTTCGTTATAGAACTTCCGTTTGCCGAATATTATTCAATGGATCCGCTGAAATTTCTCGACACGCTGAAACAAAACCTCGATTTGAAGCAGATAACCATAGGTTTCAACTTCTTTTTCGGCAAAAATCAGAAGGGAAACGCTGAAATAGCCTTCTGGTGGGGACGTTCCGCCGGTGTAAAGATCAATGTAGTACAACCCTTCCTCAAAAACGGAACAAGAGTCAGTTCAAGTGCGATCCGCGAACTTATTCTCTCCGGTCACATGAAAAACGCGGCATCGCTTCTGGTTTATCCGTTTCTAATCAGCGGCACGGTAAAACGCGGCAAACAGATAGGAAGAACGCTGAATTTCCCGACACTGAACCTCGAAACTCCGGACAAAATCATGCCGCCAGACGGCGTTTACATAACGCAGACCGTCTTTGACGGAAAACAGTTCACCTCTCTCACGAATATCGGAACAAATCCGACGATCGACGCCGAATCGAAGCTGAAAATCATCGAAACATGGGTCGATTCCGAAGATATTGGAGAACTTTACGACAGAAAAATATCGGTTTATTTCCTTAAAAAAATAAGAAACGAAATCAGATTTTCGTCAAAAGAAAAACTGGCCGAAACCATATCAAACGACAAAGAAATCTGCCGCAAATTCATGGAATCGAACAAAATCAAGGATTTGCCTGATATTTTTCAGAATATGGAGTGATTATTCACAAGCCTGATAAGGAATCATGCTTCCTGCAAGCGAAGGATCAAACAGATCTCCGTTTGCAACAAACGAAATGTTCGCGCCGTCGTTTGAATTTATCGTATATTCACCCGAATCGGAAACAGCCCTGACACATTTGATAGTGAACTGGCCGCCGGTGATATTGATTGTTATATCGCCGTAAAAAGCGTAGGAACCGAGTTCCTTCATCGTTCCCGAACCGGTTCCGGCATTCTGCGGGAAAGAGATTCCGAAAACCTGCTTGTCAACAGTCCCCTGAAGATCACCCATACTGAAACTGTCAAGCCAGAGAACGATAATGTTTCCGCTGTTCACCATTGCAAGAGGAAAAATACTGACAAGCACACTTATCTCCTGAAATGTAAAAGGCATTCCGTTGTAGTTGAAATTTGCCACACCGGTTCCGCCGCGGCTGCTCGTGCTGATTGTAGTGTTTATTTGACCAGAAAAACTGAGGTTGAAATTTCCGATCGGATCAGCAGCCGGTTCTGCCGGTTCTTCCTCTGGCTGCTCAGGCTCGTCAGGTTCTTCCGTCACGTCATCGACTTGATTTTCGTCATTTTCTTCAATGATTTCCTCATCCTGAACATCTTCGTCTTCAACGACTGCCGTATCATCGGACACTACATCTTCATCCAAAACCGTCTCCGGATCAGATTCACCGCATCCGGCAAACAAAAAAGCAATGAAAAGCACTAAAATCAAAGAAACTTTTTTCATAATTTTTACCTCCTTGGATTTCCTAAACTCCCTACTCTACTAAAACAGTGACTTGTTTTCCCCTGTATTCGCGCCGACAACGATGAAAATATGGTTGAGCTTCCCTTTTTTGAAAAGCGGGATCGCCTCGCCTTTCATGAAAAGGATGTTGCTCTCGTCTTCTTTGAGGTTGCCGATTATCGCGATGGGAATATACGGGATCGTGTAGTTTTCGCTTAAATTCGCACTCAGCATCTTTTTACCGTCGGCTTCCGGAGAGTTGCAGAGTTTGTCGAGAAAAAGGACGGAGAGCGACTGGCCGTTGCCGCGCAGTATCGCCGTGCATTCATCCCTGTTTTCAAGAACCGCCGGAATCGTGAACTCCTTTGAAGTGATAAGCTCTACTTCAGCCCTTGCGCCGTGAAACGACGTGACAAGCCCTACCAGCCCCATGCTGGAAACAACAGTCGATTTTTCAGCCATGAGTTTTGCGTACTGTTCTTCGTAACTTATCGTGATCCGGTTCGGGTTGAGTTCTGAATAATTAAGTATTTTTGCAGGAATAATCGTATATTTGCCGTAACTGTCCTTAAGTCTTAGCAGTTTGGAAAGTTCTTCATTTTCCTTTTTTATGGCATCGTTCATAAGAAGTCTGACCTTAAGTTCCGAGACTTCCTGTTCCAGAATTTTATTCTGTCTGCCTACATTTTTGAGATCTATGATGATATTGAAAGTTTCGCGGATATTCTCGATCTGAGCATGAAGAAGCATCTGAAGATCGTCGATAAAATAAAACCGCGAATTATACTCCAGAAAAAACTGCGGAACCATCAGAACAAGAAAGAAAGAGAGAATAAAAATATAACGGATGACTTTTTTTCTGTTCAATATCAGTACAATGATACAGTTTTCAAAAGTGAAATATTTTCAAGTATTTTACCGGTTCCAAGAACAACGGATTTCAGCGGATCTTCCGCAATGATGACCGGAAGGTTCGTATCTTCGCGGATAAGAATGTCGAGATTTTTCAGAAGCGCGCCGCCGCCTGCAAGGACGATGCCTTTGTCGACGATATCGGCAGCAAGTTCCGGCGGAGTGTTTTCAAGAACGCTTTTTACCGCCGAAACGATAGCTTTGACGACTTCCGAAAGAGCCTCTCTGACTTCATCGCTCTGGATCTCGATCGTCTTCGGAACACCTGCCACAAGGTCAAGACCTTTGACTTCCATAAACTCCCGGGTTTCGTCGGGATAAGCGTTTCCGATAGTGCACTTTATCTGTTCAGCCATCCTTTCACCGATTGCAAGATTGTATTTTTTCTTGATGTAATCGATGATGCTCTCGTCCATTTTGTCACCGGCAGACTTAACCGATTTGGAATAAACGATCCCGGCAAGAGAAATAACGGCAACCTCTGTGGTTCCGCCGCCGATATCGACAATCATGTTTCCGGTCGGTTCTGTGACCGGCATATTCGCTCCTACCGCAGCAGCCATCGGCTGTTCGACAAGGAAAACCTCTCTCGCACCTGCGCCGAGTGCAGCCTCGCGGACCGTTCTTTTTTCGACTTCTGTAATACCGTACGGCACGCCTATCGCGATTCTCGGTTTAATAAAGCTGCCGCGTTTGTATGCGTGTTTGATAAAATATCTGAGCATCTGGCTTGCGACTTCGAAATCTGCGATAACGCCGTCTTTCAAAGGCCTGATAACACTGATGTTTACAGGCGCCTTGCCTATCATTTCCTTGGCTTCCCTGCCGACTGCACGGACAGATTTTGCACCTCTTGAATCCTTTTCCTGAACAGCGACGACACTCGGCTCGTTGCCGACGATACCTTCGCCCTTGACGTATATCAGAGTATTCGCCGTTCCTAAATCTATCGCGATATCGCTTGTAAAAACCGATAAAACATTATCCAATTGAAACATTTTTCCTTCCTTTAAACCAACAAAAACAAAAAAACGCAAAAGTATAGTCGCAGAAATCTCAAAGTAAAGAAGTTTTGCCTGTTTACTCGAATTTAGTTATTATTTCACCTTGAGATAGAGATTGTCGTAACCGAATATTGATTTGTACTGCGCAAGTTTTGACAAATCGATACTGCCCTGTTTTTCAAGAACGATATTGTCTCCGGAATCTCCGAAACTTATCTTCAGCTGCAGCTTCATCGTGAAAGCGGACGGCTCAACAGAAAAAATCTTCTCTATATTCTCCCTGTTTTTCATAAATTCATCTTCGGTACACTCATAAACCAAGAGCGGCTCGAAACCGCCATTTTCCTCACGGCAGTAAAGCATGAACTGATCGACTGTCTTAACATCCGTTTTGATATCGTTTATGGAAAGCACCACTTTTTCCAGAGTTTTTTCCTCTTCGTCTCCGGTAAGGACCGCTCTTCCGCGAACCTTGAAAATAAGCGGAACCTTGGAAGCAAGTTTTGCAACATCGGGATTGTCCTGAGGATTCCCTATTTTGTTTATTGAAAACTCGATCGAACTCTCTTCACTTTCGAGAATCCCTTTAAGGTAGTATTCCCTGCCGTCCTTGCTCTTTGCAGGCTTGATTTCGGTAGTGATTATACCCGGCACCCAGTTGTCGCTGCGCTGCCCGTAGAAACGCTTTCCAGATTCCACGTCTTCAACGACGCTGTTTATCGAACTAAGCCCCAGATTCTGAAAATCCTTTCTGAAAAACCTTGCAGGATGGTTGGAAAGATAAATTCCAAGAACTTCACGCTCAAATGCGAGCGAATCAAAAACATCCCACGCTTCGTTTTTATCTACCTGTCTGAGCAGATCTTCATCAGTCATACCGGAACTGCTGTCGGAAGTCTCTTCCGCAAACGCCGCAAAAAGACTGAGCTGCCCGTTATCCTTGTCTTCAGCTGCCTTGCTTCCCTCCTTCAGCGCATTCGGAAGCATTGCCAGAAGAAGTCCGCGGTTGATTCCCGTGAAATCAAAAGCTCCCGCTTTTATCAGAAATTCTATCGCCCTTGAGTTGACTTTAGACTGGCTCATCCTGCTCGTAAAGTCAATCAGGGATTTGAAGTCTCCGTTTTTCTCACGTTCCCTGATTATCTCGTCCACCGCAGCTTCGCCGACGTTTTTAACGGCTCCGAAACCGTATCTTATAGCATTTTCCTCGATACTGAAACTGTTGAAGCTTTTGTTTATGTCGGGAAGATATACCTTGATCCCGTGTTCACGGGCGTCGCTGATATACATGAAAACCTTGTTTGCGTCTCCGGCTTCTGAAGTAATGAGGGCCGTGAGAAATTCCGTCGGATAGTGAGTTTTCAGATAAGCCGTCTGGTACGAAATATAGCCGTAACATGCCGCGTGAGACTTGTTGAAACCGTAGCTTGCAAACTTTTCCATGTGGTCGAAGACCAGCTGCGCGGTCTTTTCGGGAATGCCTTTATTCTTCGCTCCTTCTATGAATTTGACCTTCGCCTCGGCCATTTTCTTGGCGATTTTTTTACCCATCGCCTTTCGCAGACCGTCCGCCTCTCCCATCGAGAAACCGGCGAGTTTGCGGGATATCTGCATGACCTGTTCCTGATAGACCATAAGCCCGTAAGTCTCGCTTAAGATCTCGCTCATCCACGGATGGTCGTATTCTATCTGCTCTTTTCCGTGCTTTCTGCGGATGTAGTTCGGAATGATATCCATAGGTCCCGGCCGGTAAAGGGCGACCGCCGCGATCAGATCCTCGATGCGGTCTGGTTTCATCTGGTGGATCATCTTTTCAAAACCGCCGCTTTCCATCTGGAATATCCCTTTCGTACTGTTCTCGCAGATGTGCCTGTATGTCGCGGCATCGTCAAGCGGGATTTTCGATATGTCGAAATCGGGAACTTTCTTTCTGACGAGCGTCACCGCGTGGTTTATCATTGTCAGGGTTTTAAGCCCGAGGAAGTCGAATTTTACAAGACCGACAAGTTCGACCATCGTCTTGTCGTACTGCGTGACATGGTAGTTGTCCTTATCGACGAATATCGGCGAATACTCGTATATCGGCTTCTGCCCGATGACAAGCCCGCATGCGTGCTTGCCGGGCTGGCGGAGAAGTCCTTCGATCTTCACCGCGATATTGATGATCCTTGAAAAATCCTCGTTATCGCGGATCACCTGCCTTTCATTCGCAAAAGTATCTATCGCGGCATTGAGCACTTTCACCTTATCCGCATCTTCAGGAGAAAGCTTCAATCCCGAAATTGCCTTTTTAAGCTTGTCGGGATCGGCTGCGACATCAGCCGGAACATGATAGTCGCTCACGAGTTTTGCCGTAATATCTTTAGTATTTTTGAGGTATTGCGGGGAATACATGTCTGCGAACGAATCGGGAACGAGTTTCACTAATTTGTCGGCGGTGGAAAGTGGGATGTCAAGCGCTCTGGCGACATCCTTTATTGCCGACTTCGCCTTGAGCTGACCGAAAGTGGCGATCTGAGCGACATTTTCGTAACCGTATTTGCCCTCGACATACTCAATGACACGCTCGCGGTTGTCCTGGCAGAAGTCGACATCGAAATCGGGCATCGAGATTCTCTCCGGATTGAGGAATCTCTCGAAAAGAAGCTCGTATCTGAGCGGATCGAGATCGGTGATCCTCGTGCAGTATGCCACAAGCGAACCTGCACCGCTGCCCCTGCCTGGCCCTACCGGAATCCCGTTGTTTTTCGCCCAGCGGATAAAGTCGGAGACTATGAGGAAATATCCCGGGAAATCCATTCTGATGATGACACCGAGTTCGTATTCAAGCCTTTCGCGGTAAGCCTGTTTCTTCTCTTCCGGCGTTCCAAGTTCAAGAAATCTCTCTTCAAGCCCTTTTTCAGCCATATCGCGAAGAAACTCAGCCGGACTTTTGTCACCGGTATCGAAAATCGGCAGATAGTTGTGCCCGAGATCGAGCTGGACATTGCACCTTTCGGCAATTTTAACAGTGTTTTCTATCGCCTCTGTCCCGGCTTCGCCGTAAACACTGAAAAGAGAGCGCATCTCCTCTTCGCTTTTGAGGTAGAACGCCGCCGTCTCGTGGTGCATCCTGTCGGTATCGGTAACTTTTTTCTTCTCGTTTATGCAGAAAAGGATGTCCTGGGCCTCGGCATCTTCAGGACTCAGATAGTGGACATCGTTAGTCGCGACGAGCCCCACTCCGAGTTCACGGGCAAGTTTTATAAGCTGCGGGTTGGCCTCCTCCTGTTCCTTTATTCCGTTTACCTGAAGCTCGATGAAGAAATTGTTTTTGCCGAAAAGTTCGATGTATTCAAGGGCTATCCGCTTTGCGTCGTCGTATCTTCCAGCGACAACTGCACGGGGAATTTCACCGCCGAGACACGCGCTCGTAGCAATTATTCCTTCGGCGTGTTCCTTTATCAGAGCACGGTCGATACGGGGTTTGTAGTAAAATCCGTCGACAAATGCAGTTGACGCCATATAGCACAGATTTTTATAACCTTTATCGTTTTCGGCAAGAAGAAGAAGATGGAAAGCGTCTTTAGCCACCTTTTCCCTTCTGTCGTTCGCCGAAATATATGCTTCCATGCCGATTACCGGCTTGATTTCTGCATTTTCGATCTTGTTGTAGTCCCCTTTTGCGTCTTTTCCGATCATCGTCGTATAGAAATCTACGACACCGTGCATGTTTCCGTGATCCGTGATCGCAACTGCGTTCATGCCGAATTTTTTCAATTTCTTAGCCAGTTCACCCGGTTTTACAAGACCGTCAAGGAACGAATAAATTGTGTGTAAATGCAAGTGGACAAACGCCATTTTCTCACCTAATTACCATTGATTTTATTATATATTCTCATCATCTGCGATACATTTTCATTCCAGTCGTAAAATTTGAGAACCCGCTCTCTTCCCGCTTTTCCCGTTCTTTCCCGCAAACCGGCGTCAAGTACGAGTTTTTCTAGTTTTTCAGCCGCGGCTTCTGCATTTTTTCTCTCTACGACAAAGCCTGTCACGCCGTCTTCGACAACTTCCGGAAGACCTCCGGCATTGGAAACGACGACCGGTTTTCCGCAGCCTTCGGCTTCAACTATGGCAACCCCGAAACTCTCGCTGTCAAGGATCGAAAGCGCGGCATAAACATCGATAATCTTATGAAAATACGGGACTTTCTGATATTCAGCCATCCCCGCGAAATAAACTTTGTCTTTTATTTCAAGCTTTTCGGTCAGACTTTCAAGATTTTTCCTTTCACTGCCATCCCCGACAATGAGAAGCTTAAGCGGAAGTTCGGGATGCTTTTTTGCAACCGTTGAAAAAGCCTCGATCAGATAGTTTATCCCGTATTTTGTCTCGATCAGCTTTATTGTTCCGACAACGATATCGTCTGCGGAAAAAGGCGTTGAAGCTGCACGGTCGGCTTTTTCAGGCTTGAACAGTCCGGTATTTATTCCGAAAGGAGTCACTTCGATTTCCTTATCCGTGTATTTCTTTGTTTCGACCGCCATGACGTTGCTCGTTGAAAGGATTTTGTCCGCCCTTTTCAGATTGTATTCGAGAATTTTTCTGTGCAGAAAACTCTTCTTAGGAAAGTCGAAGACATCGCTTCCCCAGACAGAAAGAACAAACGGATGGAAACCGCTCAAAGCCCCGAGCAGACCGTAACTTGTGGCGAAATGGGCGTGCATGATGTCAGGTTTGAACCCGCTGATAACTTTTTTAAGCGCAGGCAGAGCTTTCAGATAGCCGAGCTTGCTTAAACCGCCGAATCTTTTCTGCATATCGAAACAGGTAAACGAAAAATTTTCCCCGGGATATTCCGAAGTTTCTACCGGTTTCAAACTGAAAAGATGAATTACGACCCCTTTTTCGGCAATGGAATTGACCCATCTTTTCGTGTGGATAGACGAAGCATCCGAAAGGAAAAGAATCTTCATTTTTTTTCTCCGCAAAGCTGCTTTGCAACAAATAAAGCCCTCGCCTCCCAGGTGTTTTCGGGAATCGCTTTTATTACATCAGCCTTCTTTTCTTCGACGAGCTCTTTGTTTTCAGCAAGATTCTGTAAAAAATCACCGTAATTTCCGTCAATTACCCAGCCGGCATTATTATTCTCGACAAAATCGGCGACCGCTGTTCCTGAATAAGTCACAACCGGCACTCCGTGAGCCAGAGATTCAATAAGTTTAAACGGCATCGCGAATCTCCAATACTCGTAAAAAGCGCACAATATAGCGAAGACATCCGCTTTACTGTAACAATCATCTACGATTTTACCGGTTCCGTGAACAATTTCGATATTGGATTCCGATTCTATGTTATAGTGACTCTTCATAGCTTCATACTCATTCTTGCGACAGACAACGGTCAGGTGAAGCATCGGACGTTTTCTTACAGCCTCGAAAAGCGGATTAAGGTCATAAAGCGGCGGAACTATACCTCCGACATAAAGAATGGAGAGAGCGCTGTGTTTGTCATTGTTCTGACCGATGTCGACTTTGTCTCCGCCTGAAGGGAGAGCTAAAACTTTCGGGATTTCAATATTCGCGGGGATCGCATCTTTCATACGCAGCGAAGGAAGAAAAAGCACGTCAACAAGCTCATTGTATTTTTTCAAGTCGTATTTATAGAACGGCAGCGCAAAAAGCCTTTTATGCAAAGGAACAGATTTTTTATAAAGATCGAACGCCCAGAAAATATCCCTGTAAAACAGTCCTATCGGAATATTGTTCCGTTTCAGCTCTTTAAAGAAACCGAAATCCACAAAGGGATGAAAGGGCAGATGTCCTCTGTCCGTCAGCAGAGTCGGCATCGTCGAAGATTCGCTGTAGCAGAAATCGTACTTTTCGCCGTTTTTTATTTTATTTATTATTTCCGAAATTCTGGTTTTTCTTTCATTGGCGTTTCCGCTTACGATTTCAACTTCGAATCCTGCTTCCTTAAAGCCTTTTATCATTTTCAAAGGCCTGATTCCGCTGGCAGACGCCGCTTTTTCATTCAAAGCAAGCGGAATATGAAAAATCATGTTTTTACTTTTGCCCGGCATGTTTGACCTTCTTGATTTTAATTATGTATTTTTTCCCGGTATTAATCATTCTGAGCATCAGCGCTGAAGATAAGATAATAAGAAAAATAAAAAGCATCGTTACAATACCGGCGTTATAGATAAAATCATTAAATCCGCCTGTTACCGGCCATTTTAAAGTTAAAAAAACAGTAAGAGCCAGAAACAACGGAGTCTTTTCAGTCTTCAAAAGCAGAATATAACTCCACTGGATTACAAAGCCCACCCAAAGCGGGGCGAATATAACCCCTGCCAGCCCGAAATTTGCCCATGCCTCGCCGATAAAAAGAGAGTTTATAACTCCAGCCGTTCCTTCTTCAACCGCTGACGGCATTATTATTGACATTATGATACGGGCGCTTCTCTCGCTTTTATCCATGGAGAAAATTTCCGACAAAACGGAGGAAAAACTGGAAAAACCCAAAAAATCATGACGCGAAGGGAAAATATCGAATGAAAAGAATGTTCCGGCAGACTGACTGAGAAGAATTCGCCCTGTAATACCGCTGTTCGGCGAAAGAAAAAGGGTATAAATTTTAGCGGTATCGGCTCCCATAATGAAGACGTATGCCAGAATCAGAATTGAAACCAAGGCAATACCTGTAAAAACAAAAAGTTTTTTGCTGACCTCTCCGTCTATCAGCGTTTTCAGAAGCAGGAAGCCTATCATGTAGACAAGCAGCGGTGATTTTGCAAGACTGTATGTCGAAATCATAATTCCTGCACCGAGCATAATCAGAAACCAAAGCAGATCTTTTTTCGATTTCGTCATTTTGTAGTAGGCAAAAGCAATATAGGATAGAATCGGCGTCAAAGCAATTGCAAAAATATTCCTGATATATATATTTCCCTGAAATCCGGCAGAAGAATCTATCCTCAGCTTTGCCAGAAATTTCGCACTTTCTCCTCTGACAATACTCATAACAGGAATTGTTCCGATGGATTTGAAAGTATAGATTACCGAAAAAACAGATACGGCAGACAGAATCAGAAGAAAAAATTTGATATAAGAATCCTTTTCGGAAAGCAATGGCCTAATCTTGCTTTTTGCATAGCAATTCGTCAGTTGTTTCATATCGTGATTTTTAAAAAACATGCCGGCTATAAGCATTCCGCACGGTGCGGCCACCATAGAATACATTATTGCAAGCCAGCCGTAGAATCTCGATGAATCATACGCCAGTTTGTTTATGAGATAATGGTTGTCTATGTGATTTACCACGAGAATGGATCCCAAAAACGACATCGCAAAAAAATGAAAATAAAAAATATATGAAACCATGTTGAGTTTGTTCAAAGCCATAGTCCCTGCAGCTTTTTTAAAAAGGCCGAATGAAAGCGCTAGAACTGTCAAGCTGATAATCAAATAAAACACAACAACCTCAACAATTCAATAGACAAAAACACTGCTATATTTCCGGTAAAATCATTTTTCCTGAACTTTAGAACAATCATCGTCCTCTTGTTTCAGACTTTCTTTAAGGAATTGGAGAATTTCTTTTACAAACACCATAAAGAAACCGAAGAAAGTGGAAAACATGACAATGATCATCGCAAAAACTTTAACTTTCGGGAACGAACGGAGGACATTCGGATCTGGAGAATCTATAACTCTTACCGGAACAATACCGACATTCGGAGAAACCGAAGATTCATAAAGTTTTGCGGACAGCGTGACATAAACTTTTTCGGCAAGTTCGACATCCCGCTTGAGGTTTGCGAAAGTGAAAAGCGTTTCGGGGATCTTCCCCTGCCCGCTCATTATCATGCCGAGAAGATCGTTAAGGAGTTTCTCTCCTTTTTCATACTGTGCGATACTTGTTTTTATAACGTTTTTCAGCGCTTGTTCGCTCTCTTTGATTTCTTCATCGGCTGCAACTTTGAGAGGGTGTTCTTCTGTAAGCCGCTGAGACATCTCGTTCCGTTTAAAAAGAAGAGAGTTATGATATTTCAACGCTTCCTGAACAGAAGCCTCCTCTATCGGGATAGTTATCGGTTTTCCCGGATCGCCTTCGACACTTTTCAAAGTATTTACAAGAATCTGCTTTTTGAATTTGAACTCTTCTATCTGAATTCTCAGAGTTTCCTGTTTTTTCAGAAGTTCTGGAACTTCCACTTCAGGCATGATTGTCTTTTCCTGCTGCTGGAATTCAATCATTTTACGGCTTTTTTCATCGATTCCAAGCGAAAGTTCGTCCAGCATTTTATTTATATATTTTTTTTTGGATTCAGCATCACTCGCTTCCCATTTACTCTTTTTATCGATGTATATATCTGTGACGTCGTTGATATATTTTACAGCCATAGCCGGACTTTCATGTGTAAAGACAATTATTATCGTGTCAGAATCCGCCGACTTGGATACTGCAAAATTCTTGCCGACTCTTTCACGAGCCTTGGTTATAGGCTCATATTCAAACTTATAGCTAAGAGAGATTGAAAAATATCCGACTTTCGTCAATGAAACCACTCCGTTCTTAAAGTTACAGTCGGTATCCCATGCGCATTCAGCCTTTTCTCCGCCGTATTCAATCGTGTAACCTTCTTCCGAAGCAGTTATTTCACCGTTTCCGTTCTTCATGCTGTCCGGAATTTTGTTAAAAATTACGAACGCATCCTCTGGAAGCTCTCCGAAAACTCTGTTCCAAAGATAAGCAAATATCGTATTGTTTTTTCTTCTCACATTCATCCTGAGATTGTTTTTTTCAACAACAGAATCAAGTATCGTTCTGCTTTTAAGGAGTTCTAAGTCAATGCTTTTGTCGCTTGTTATGCCGCCGCCCCCCATAAGCATTGATATTGCATCGAACGAAAAAGAGGATGAAGTCTGCTGGCTTCTTATCTCGATAGAAGAATTGACATCATAAACAGGTGTCAGCAAAAAGAGAAAAACTAAAGAAAGAATAAAAAATACTATTAAGAAAGAAGCAAAAAACAGTTTTTTATTCCGATGCAGAATTTTAACAATATCTTTAACCGTTATCTCTACAGTTTCCTTTTCCAAAACTTCATTATTTTCAGCATTTTTAGGCATATTACTCATAAAAACTCCCTTACGAACAAAAAAGCTGAGTATTATATAAAAAACCTATAATAAATGCAAATTAAGGAATCAAAGCGGTTCGCCTGCAAGATATTTTAGAATATTTCTATAAAGCGCATCGTGCCAGCCTTGCAGAAATGAGGTGTTATGCCACAGAAGATTTAGTTCTCCATTATATTCCCTGACTTTATCTGCAATTTCCTTACATATTTTTTGTGCTGCTTCAAAATCCAGTCCCATATAAACTTTGCGGTCGAGCGAGCATTCCATGATTTCCAACGGATGGATTAAAATATTCGAAACGCGGAGTGTTTTCGGATTTATAAATTTGTAAGGTCGGCAGGTTCCCAGCCTGAATCCGGCACAGTCGGCATATCCGAGAGTAAAATCTTCCGTTATTCCCGCACTTTCCATTTCATCTATATGTTCAGGCTCTCTCCAGCGCAGAAAATGATGGCGGCTTTTCGCAGTTGCGTTTTTGCAGAATTTGAACATTCTCTCGATTTCGCCTTTAAGAAGCGCTGGATCTCCACCGGCTTCGTAACTTACGTGCAGTCCTGTTTCCGCACCGCTTTCAGAGAGAATCCGAAGCATTGTCTGATATTTCGGCAGTTCGATATCGCAGTAGTTTTTTGAATTTTTGTCTCCGGCTGCGATCATAAAATAAATCGGTTCCACAATATCTTTACCGATTTTGTCGCGCAACTCTGTATCATAACTTATGATTTGTGAAAAATTGTTGCACGGATCACCGTCTCCGGTTTTGTAAACTCTGTATGGATGAGGAATTTTTATTCCGCGACGGATTATATTTTTTATCCACTGTTTGACGACATGTTTTTTACGCCACAGCATAAACGGCGTATCTATGTCATGGGTCAGATAAATTTTTCGGAATCCCTGTTTTTCCGGCGGAAGGTCAATTCCTGCTTTCCGAATAAGATTCCGCAGATATCTTCCCCAATCGTCCACAAGAGGTCTCATTCCGAAACCCTGCTGAAAAACCACGGCGTCTTTCGCAAGGAAACGCCCGTGCTGGTCGCGGCATTCAGGCTTTATCGTTTCTTCGTAACGGCTCAGCATGAAATATGCCGATGCAACAAGATCTGCGTAAAGCACAAATCTTCCTTTTTCATCCGTTTCCAACCGCGGCTCGCCGAAAAGAAAAGGCGTTTCCGAATCGGGGAGCATTGCAAAAGGAGTTTTCGGAAGAGTTGTCAGGGTTCCATAAACACCGTCATTGAAGAAATCAGAAGGAACAACAACGATTTTTGCCTGAGACGGAGCAGAATCAGGCAATCCGTAAAAAACAAACTGATCGCCTCTGCCTGACAAAAAAGAGATTATATATTGCTGAGGAGTCATTTTTTTATCAATTTCCTGATAATGTTTCTAAAATCCTTAATGAGAGGAACAATAATCCGTTTGTCCATGCTGATGTTGAAATATTCGGTCTGGCGCGTTCCATAACCGCGATAGGCATCCTCGACACCTTTTATCATACTCCCTTCGAAATCGAAACAGTTTACAAATCCCGAAACATACTCCACGCATTTGTAAGTGAGAAATTCTGTAGCTCCCGAAGAGTTGTATTTTTTTGGCCTCATACCGATGATGTCATACGCAGTTGACGAATCCCACACAATGAATTTTATCGCAGCAACTTCGCCGGTTTCATTGTCGGCACAGTAAAATGTCTTTCCTGCCTTATGTTCGTATATCGCATCATACAGCCTGCAGAAAAAATCTTTCGAATAAGAAACCTCATCATTCCGGCCTTTTATAACTTCAGCAAAACAGTCATAAAATTCATCGGCTGACAGATCCTGTCTGAACTCGAACGATTTTTCGCCTTTCCTGACTTTTTTCCTTTTTGATTTCTCGAATAATCCAAACCAGTCCGATGTCTGAAGATTTTCGATTCTGTAGGTGTACTTTGAAGTCTGTTTGAAACCGTTCCAGTAAAATTCGAGCCAGTTTCTGTATCTGTTGTCAAAATTGACGTTAAAAATGTCGAACTCCGGCAGTTCCGAAATTATCGAGGCAAAAATTCCGTTCTCATACTCAATCCGCTTATATTCGTTCATCTGCTCTTCACAGTACACAATATACGGCCCCAGCTTCTGTGTAAGCATCGGCATTCCGATATGATTTCCGAATCTTCCGCGGTCAAGCACGTAAGGAAAAGTCGCCGCGATATCACCTTCACGCTCCACAAGAATGACATCCCAGTTTTCCGCTCCGGCTGCAGCGTCAAGCCACCATGGAGAGCTGAAAATGCAGATATCGTTGTGCTGATTAAAAAATTCGATGTATTTTTCCTTGTTTGTCATGATTTCTGCTCTATGACTATATTCGTTTTTCCTAAAATCCGTTTTATCCTATAAACTCTGCAAAGTTCAAAACCGGCCTTTTCTATTCCGCGTATACTTGCAGCGTTGTTTTTGTTCACGGCTATAAAAATCTGTTTGTCGGAATAATCCTGCACAATCCTGCTTAAAACCTGAGGATATATTCCGAGCCCGCGCGCAAAAGCGGCAGTCTCGCACCATGCGATATAGACCTGATTCTCAAGCAGGGGTTCAGTTACAAGAGAATGAATCTGCATTTTTTGTTCAAAAACCCATGAACGGTGAACACAGACGCCGTCTTTGTAGGCATAATATCCGGTAAAACCCTTTTTAAGAAAATTCTTGAAAGAACTGATATAGTTCTCGCTTTGGAAACTTTTGGCGTCCTCTACATTTTCCGGAGTAACTTTTTCTATTTTTATCGCAGCAGCAGAACTGATCCGGACCGTTTTGCCGGAATGAATGTATAAAAGTTCCGTTTCGTTAAGCCATACGAATCTTTTTAATCTTTTCAGGAGATTTTTTATTCTGCAGATTGTTTTAAACATACTTTTTTTCATTTTTTCCTTTTTCATCAAACAAGAAAAACGCGGTTACATAACCCAAAATATAAAAAACTATCAAAGCTGTCGAATTTATAAAAATCGTCATTGCAAACGAGCATTTCAGAGAAAGTGCAATAACAAAGCCTGCTATCATAAGGACAAGCCGCACGACCTGAAAAATGAACGAAAGAAAATTTTTCTCTTTTATGTTGTAGACAGCTGTAACCGGCGTAGTTGCAAACCTTATTACAAGCATCGGGGCCATCAGGCGTGCAAGATTGGCTGCCGGGATCCATTTTTCGCCGAAAATAAAAGAAAAAAGCTGCGGCGCAAAAATAACACCGATAACAGCCGGAGGCAGTATAAGGAAAAAAAGAGCCGCTGAAGTTTTGATAAAGATTTTTTTCTGATCTTCAGGCGAACTCTGAGAAATTCTCTGCATAAAAACCTGTGTCACGTTGGTTCCGATAACATTCATCGGAAGCGAGGCTATTTTATACACAAAAGCATAAAGACCGATGCTTGTCGAACTGAAATAGTTTGCAAGTACCAGAATCGGCATATTAAGCGTGAGAGAGTTGAGCAGTTGTCCGCTCATCGTGAAAGCCGGGAATTTCCAATAACGGAGAAGAGGCTGCTTTATCGCCGCTAAAGACCACGGCTGTTTTTCTTTTCCGAAAAGCCTGAAAAACAAAAAAAGGAAAAGTATAAGAGCAACCACCTGGGCTGCTGTCGTCGAAGTAACAAAAACCTTATTGCTGTAGAAAAAGTAACCGCAAAGCAGATTAAGCCCCACTGTCGTCAGTGAAACGACTACCGTCCGCGAGCTTATGGCCTTGAACTGTTTTCTCCGCAGGAAATAATAACGGAATGATTCGCACATATTCGAACAGAGGACAAACAGTACTGCTACAAAAACCAGACCGTTCGAGACGAGTGCATTAAAAGCTTCATTGAATTTCCCGATACAGATGATAATTGCCGGCAGAATACAGCATATTGCGGCACAAACTGAAAGAGAAAGCCTGAGAATATTACGGGCATCATTCTCTTTTTCCGGCAGCAGTATCGCCACTTCGTATTTTCCGGAGCAAAAAACAACACAAAGCGATGTTACAGATGTAAAAGATGCAAGCAGAGCGAAATCTTCCGGAGAAAATAATCTCGACAGAACCGGACTTGCAAGAACAGTAAGCATCTGAGCAATAACGGTTCCGCTCATAAGAGTAAGGAAATTTTTCAAAAATGAATGTTTTCTAAAATCAAAATTCATATCAGTTAACGTCAGTCGTCACTTCCGGCATTGATAGCGGCGATATCATTGTCCACAATAGAAAGTTTACTGTCAACCCTTTCCTTCAGATAATCGACATAAGCATCATTTTTCATAAAGGAATTGTCCCGGTAATTTGCCATCAGAACCCAGCGTTTGTGGGCAGGCATTCCCATGATTTTCTGCTTTTTATCCAATTTGAGCGCGTAAGGTTTTTTAGGCAGAGCCCACATTGAGTTTCCCCTGCCTTTGATGCTTGTAGCAACTTTATCGAAATTCCAGCTTTCGTCCTTGGCTCCCGTGAGAGAAATTTCGGCCTTTTCTATCCATTCGTCTTTGGAGACAATTTCAACAGCGTCAGGGGTGTTTATGTAAAGAGTCGGAAGACCTGTATGCGCTACACTTGCCACTTTGGAGACCCATGAAACGGAATCTGCTGTGGCAACACAATAGTAATAATGAACCCCTTTTTCGGTATATACCGGCGTTTTAAACGTCGAATCTGTCGCTCCTTCCACGGCTGTTCCGGCATTGGTTGTGCCGTTGGAGCTTTCATACCACTGGTAAGTAACATCTCCGCTTTTCGCTTTCGCTTCGCAAACAAGATCTATGCCTTGGTTGTTGGGCGCGATATTCATACTTTCCGGTTGTCTGACGAATCCTGTCGAAGACGAGTCACCGCATCCGCATACAACAAGAAAAAGTATCGAACAAAGCACGGTTAATAATTTGTTTTTTTTCATAAAACGCCCCGTTTTCAGCCCTGACAAAAAGCCGGATATAATACAAAAAACCTTAATAAACGCAAATTATAAGAGATGTTTCGCACGCTCAACATGACAGCTTGTCAGTTTGAAACACTGATTTCGGCGATATCGCTCTCCACAACGGAAAGTTTGCTCCCGAACCTTTCCATCAGATAATCGGCATAACCGTTGAAATTTCTGGAATCTTTGTCAAGGATAATATAGTCGTTATACCCCCAGAGCATTGCGTCGTAAAGAGCCGCGACGTCAAGTTCGCCTCGAAGGGATTCGACAAGCGGTTCAATGTCGATGCGATCGTAATATTCGCTCCAGAGTTCCTTCACGCGGATCTTGAAAGCCTGAGACTTGAACAATGCGTTGTAGTAAATCATCTTTTTCAGCTGCGGCTCTGTCGGTTTGCGGAAAAGCGTCCTGTCAAAATCCCAGACGGGACCGGCCTTGAAAATGTTGTTCATGCTGTCGAAAGTAAAAAAGTCGCTTCTCGGATCGACGCAGTCCCTGTTGTCCATGATTTCGTTGACGAACCAGAATTTCACCCATGAATCGATGTCGATCGTTTCCGCATAGGATTCATCGGGAGCTATGCAGTCGTCCGTGTTCATTCCTTCGGTCCAATCGGGGTAAAGCAGCTTTTCCAGATTTTCTATTTTTGCCTGAAACCGCTCAAGACGCGCAGCGCCGCCGCTTGTGATCACGCCGTTTTCATCAACCATGAAATCATCGTTCTGAATCATATAGGGAATATCCCTGACGGCACTTCTGAACTTAACGTTTTCATCGTAAAAAGCATCCATTTCAATAAGATAATCTTTATCTTCGTCGTCTGTCATACCGGGATTTCCGTCGTTGATATTTACGCGGTTCCCGTCAACTTTTATTGTCTCCCCGAGCCAGTAAAGCCCCCGGTATTCGCCGTTCAGGACAAGATCGACGAATTCGCCGTGAACAGTCCAGTCGAACTCAAAAACTTCGCTCAGATAAAAGGCAACTTCGTTGCGCATGAACGAACCGTCCTTGTAGTTTGCAAGCAGGACCCAGCGTTTGTGCTCGGGCATTCCCAGAACTTTCTGCGCCTGTTTGAGTTTGATGGCGTAAGGCTTTTTCGGATTAGTCCATGTCGAATTGCCGCGCCCTTTGATGCTTGTCGCGACTTCGTCGAAATTCCAGCTTTCGTCAGCCGCACCGGCGATGGAAATTCCGGCGTTTTTTATCCATTCTTCCTTCGACTCGATCCCAACTCCTCCCGGAGTATTTATGTAAAGTGCCGGAAGAGCCGTGTAAGCTACACTTGCGACATTGGAAACCAAAGAAATATTGTCGACCTCGGCAGTGCAGTAGTAGTAGCGAATCCCTTTTTCAGTGAACAGCGGCGTTTCAAAAGCAGTGCCTGTTGCTCCTGGTATCGCACTTCCGGCATCAGTCGAGCGCTCCGGAGTTTCATACCACTGGTACTTCACCTCCCGACCTCCGGCTTCGGCCTCGCAGAAAAGAGTTACACTTTTATTCCTCGGCGCAATATTCATACTCTTCGGTTTTCTGATAAAAACAGGCTTTGAAACTATATCTTCATCGGGAATTTCAGGCGTGTCGTCGCCCGAATCATCTGTCGAATCCGTGGAATCAGAATCTTCATCATCTGCCGGTTCACCGGGTGTTTCTTCTTCGTCAGGCACCGGTTCCGTATCGGTTGTTCCGTCATCGTCGGCCGCATTTATTTCATCGCTGGAAACAGAGTCGGTATCAGAATCGGAAACAGGATCTTCCGGTTTATCACTACCCGCTTTCGCTGAACCGCATCCGCAGACAAGAAGAAAAAGTATTGACAAAAACCATGTTAAGAATCTGTTTTTTTTCATAAAACGACCACTTTCAACCATGACAAAAAGCGCTGTATGGTACAAAAAAACATTTGTAAAGGCAAATTCGAGATGTTTCGTCGTGATGACGGCTTAAAGTCCATCGCCACATTGGAGATGGCTCAGATATTCCACCGATTCTCGGCGCCCCTGAAGCAGGGGAGCTGGCTGTCGCAGACAGACTGAGGGGTCGGTGAGGTCGGACTTCTTGTAAAATCAAAGTTTTTCATATATAAACGCGGGGTTTTATTAACTTGGATTCCAAGGTTACTATGAAAAACATCAAAAATATCAGAAATTTTTCGATCGTAGCCCACATCGACCACGGCAAATCGACCCTTTCCGACCGTCTTCTCGAAATGACGGGCGGCCTCAGTGAAAGGGAGATGACCGAGCAGTTTCTCGACGACATGGAGCTCGAGAAAGAGCGCGGAATCACGATCAAGGCGCGCGCCGTCACAGTCTTTCACGAATACAACGGCGAAAAATACGAATTCAACTTCATCGACACGCCGGGACACGTCGATTTTTCCTACGAAGTCAGCCGTGCGCTCACAAGCTGCGAAGGTGCTCTCCTTGTCGTTGATGCGACGCAGGGAGTCGAAGCGCAGACTCTGGCAAACGTATATATGGCTATCGACAACGACCTCGCGATCGTTCCTGTAATCAACAAAATCGACCTTCCGAGCGCCGATGTCGAAAAAACGAAGACTGAAATCGCTGACATAATCGGGATCGATACCGATGACGCCGCTTTAGTTTCGGCAAAAACAGGTGTCGGAGTGCGCGAACTTTTAGACAAAATCGTGACCGAAATTCCCGCTCCGAAAACAGATCCATCGATGAAAACAAGGGCTCTCGTGTTCGACAGCTGGTTTGACGCTTATGTCGGAGTCAGAATGATGGTGAGAATGTTCGACGGCGAAATCAAAACGGGCGACATCATCCATCTCATGCACTCGGATGCCGATTACGAAGTCATCGAGATCGCGAAATACATGCCTTTCCTCAAAAAAGTTGATTCGCTTTCCGCGGGCGAAGTCGGCGTTATAGCTGCCGGAATCAAGACTATCCACGATGTCAGGATCGGCGAGACGATAACTCTGGCAAACGATCCTACGACTACTCCCCTTCCCGGTTTCAAACCGATGAAACAGATGGTTTTCTGCGGAGTATTCCCCGTTGAGACCTCAAAATACGAGGAAGTCAAACGCGCGGTCGAAAAGCTCGCCCTCAATGATTCGAGTTTTTCCTACGAACCTGAAAATTCGACAGCTTTGGGTTACGGCTTCCGCTGCGGATTTTTGGGAATGCTCCACCTTGAAATCGTAAAAGAGCGTCTTGAGCGCGAATTCGGCCTTGAACTAATCACGACGGCTCCCAGTGTTGCATACAAAGTCGTCCTCACGAACGGAGATGAAGTGATTGTCGAAAACCCCGACAAACTTCCGAAACCGCAGATAATCGCCCACATCGAGGAGCCTATCGTCAAAGCGTCGGTATTCACTCCGGCAGAATTTATCGGCGGGCTCGTAAAACTCTGTTTAGACAAGCGAGGAAAGCAGAAAAACATGATCTATCAGGCAGCAGACAGAGTCATTCTCGAATATGAAATGCCGCTCAGCGAGATAGTCTACGACTTTTACGACAAACTGAAATCGATTTCGCGCGGATTCGCTTCGCTTGACTACGAATTCGACCGCTACGAGAAATCGAACTTAGTCAAAATGGACATTCTCATCAACGGTGAACCGGTCGACGCCCTTTCTGTCATCGTCCACAAAGACAATTCTTACCAGATGGGACGCTCGCTCGTTCTGAAGATGCGCCGCGTCATACCGAGACAGATGTATGATGTCGCGATCCAGGCCGCTATTGGTTCGACCGTAATTTCACGCGAAACGGTCAAGGCTTACAGAAAGGATGTCACCTCGAAATGCTACGGCGGCGACGTTTCAAGAAAGAGAAAACTTCTCGAAAAGCAGAAAGAAGGAAAAAAGCGGATGAAACAGCTCGGAAACGTCGAGATCCCGCAGGAAGCATTCCTCGCAGTCCTTGAAGCAGGTGAAGAAGAGTAACGAATCAACATATTTTGGAGGTAAAAAATGAAAAAAAACTCTCTTTTAATTTTGTTTTTCCTGCTGATTTTTTGTTTTGCATGTTCATCGGCAAAATCAGAAATCAAAGAAAGAAATGATTCGGACAGCAACGAAGCCGAAATTCAGGACGGAGACAACGGAACAACCGATACGGAACCGGCAGAAACCGATTCTGACAACGCTGTAACCGATAGCGACAATCCCGACACTCCAACGGCTGACAGCGATTCGGAAACAGACGATTCCGATACGGCTGAAAGCGGGATCTGCTCGCCGAATCCGTGCGACACTGAGGAAAACCGCGCTGCACACAAATCAAGATGTATGCCCGAAAACAACGGAACATCATACACTTGCGAATGTGACGCTTCTTACTACTTTGACGGTGGTCTCTGCTGCCCTGCCCATTCATCGAATAAAAACGGAAAATGCCAGTGTGACACTTATTATGTCGAACCTGAAGATGAACCGGGAAAATGCGTGGCTGCGTGCACCGAAAATAATGTCGAAGGTCTTAACGGCTACTGCCCTAAAGGCCAGATCTGCCAGCAGGGAACATGCATCACAGACCGCTGCGCAGGATATACATGCCCTGAAAACAGCACCTGCACCACAAAAAACGACGAAGCTTTCTGCCAGTGCGAAAGCCCGCTTCAGATGAGCAACGGAAAGTGCTGCCCGAAAAATTCGACGAATGTAAACGGAACATGCAAATGCGAAACCGGTTACGAAATGACGGGAGACGAATGCGTCATGAGCGCAGACAACCCGTGCAAGACAATGCCCTGCAGTCAGTCCCACAACCCCGGACTTAACAAAAACACCTGTGTTCCCGATTCAAGCGAAGCCGGCTATCACTGTGCGTGCAACACCGGCTACGAAGAAGATTCTGAAGGAAAATGCAATGAAATAGTTTACGATGTCTGCCCTGACAACATGCAGTGCCTCGGCGGATACTGCCTTCCTCAGGATTTAAGCAACGAGCAGTGCATAAAGGACAGCGACTGCCGCGAATTCGGCGGAAACGCAATATGCTCTGCTCCAGGTGCAGCCGGCGGAGTATGCTCAGGCTGCACCGCAAACTCCGACTGTCCCGGCAACACTCAGTGCAACGAGACTTACGGAACATGCGCCCTGATGTGCGACAGCGACAACGACTGCCCTTACGGAAAGTGTTATTTAAACGGTTACTGCGGTCAGAAAAAATGTTCAACCGACGAAGACTGCTTCGGCGGAACCGTCTGCAAAGTCGGAGAAAACGGCGGAATGTGCCAGAGACTTGCCTGCCATGAAACGGCCTGCTCGTTCTCAAATCCGCACGGAACCTGCCCGAATGCGGGTGAAGCCTGCATGAACGGAGAGTGCGTTTCAAGCTGCTCGCCGAATCCGTGCAAAGATACGAACAGAACAAAATGCGAAATAAAACTCGGCGTCCCGTCCTGCGTCTGCGACGAAGGAACAGTCGAAAAGGACGGAACATGCCAGCCGAAAACCCAAGCATGCCCTGCAGGCTTTGTCTGCAAAAACAAATACTGCACAAATACGAGCGACCCGACATTCTTCTGCGCAGAAAATTCCGACTGCGGCGGCTCTCTCACATGCACTTCCCCCAGCCTTCCGTCGGGTCAGTGCCAAGGCTGCTCCAACACTGCGCCATGCCCTGGTGCAGGTATAGACGATGCCGTTTCATGTCTTTACGGCTACTGCATGAGAACCTGTCTCACAAATGACGACTGCGGCGAAGGTATGATCTGCAGAACAAGCACTTCAGGCAGTTACTGCGGCAGAAAGGAGTGCTCGAAACCTTCAGACTGCCCGGCGAACTACACCTGTAAACCATCATCAGACAGTTCCGAAAGCGGAACCTGCTCAAGAATTCCGTGTGAATAGTCTGTTTCAGTTATGCCGGCATCTGTCAAGATACTGATTTTACTTTCATTTTTCTTCATATTTTCCGTTTTTTACGCTGAAGATGTATCAAGAGAAGCAGAAGAAGCTCCGCTTAAAACTGAAAAAACAGAAGAACTGAAAGAAGAAAAAGACGAAAAAAAGCTCGGGATCATCGCATTTCCGATCGTTTTTTATTCAAGCGACACCAGTGCCGGATTCGGTGCCTCGGCGGTTCTCCACAAGGAGCACTACAAAGACGAATACGTGAGCAAGTCCAATTCGCTCGCACTCGTCTTTTTCTACACTTTGAGAAACCAGATGCTAAGCGCAAATGTCGGGAATCTGTATTGGAACAATGCAAACTGGCACTGGAAAAGCAAACTTGTATTCAAGAAGTATCCGACAGATTTTTACGGGATCGGAAACGACACAAAGGCTTCAGATCACGAAGTTTTCGAGCCTTTCACTTTCCAGTTCGAGAACTCGGTAAACCGCAGGATATGGCGTTCTTTTTATGCCGGGATCTCACTTTCTCAGGGCTATCACATGCTCGTGAAATCAAAAAAAGAGGGGCTCGCGCAGTCTTATTTCGAAAAACACAGGAAAGAGGGTTTTATCTCAGGGATCGGCCTGCGTCTCAGCTACGACAGCACCGACGACTCGTTTTTTCCGACAACCGGCAGTTTTGCAGAAGTCATCTGGCAGTATCATCCTTTCTGGCTCGGCAGCCGGTACAGCTTTTCAAGAGTTTTCATCGACGGACGCACTTTCGTAAAAATTCCGATACCGAAATTCGAGTCTGTTCTGGGATTTCAGCTCAATTTCGAGGGGGTTCACGGCAACACCCCGCTCTCATTCCTTCCGACAATAGGAAGCAAGGACATCATGCGCGGCTATATCGGAGACCGATTCCGCGACAACTACATGCTTGCGGTTCAGACAGAATGGCGCTTTCCGATCTACTGGCGTTTCGGCGGTACGCTTTTTTTCGCCGCAGGCAAAGTACAGCACAATTTCACCGATTTCATTTTTCAGGATATCAAATACGGCGGCGGATTCGGAATAAGAGTCAGACTTGCGAAAAAGAAAAAGATAAATCTCCGTTTTGACATGGGTTTTACACCCGAAGGCTACAAATTCTATTTCAATCTGCTCGAAGCTTTTTAAAAAAATTCATATTTTTGTTGCATTTTAAATGATTCTGATTATATTAGTTGCGCTTTGCGGGCCTATAGCTCAGTTGGTAGAGCCCCCGGCTCATAACCGGATGGTCAGAGGTTCGAACCCTCTTGGGCCCACCACTTTTTTGTGGAGGCTGGATTTGCTGTTTATTTACAAATTTCACGACATAAATTTGGAAAAGCACTTGTTAAAAACAAGTGCTTTTTTTTTGCTTTTTAACTAATGGAGGCTCCTTTGCTTGAAGAACTGAAAAAACTTGTAAGTCTGCAGAACGTTGACTCTGAGATTTTCAAACTTGAAGAAGAGTTGGACACTCTGCCGGACAAAAACGACGCTCTTGAAGATCAGATCGTTGAAAAGGAAAACAAGATCAAAGAACTTAAAAACGCCATCGACATTCAGGTAGACGAAAAAGAAAAGAGAGACGAAATTTACAAAAAAGGCGAAGAAAAGCTCAAAACGATCACCGGCAAGCAGTCTGCCATCAGAAACAAAGAAGAATACAACGCTCTTTTGAGAGAGATCGACAACATCAAAAGGTTCAACCGCGACCTCAGCGATGAAATTGCCGAAATCAACAAAGAGATCGAAGCAAAAACAGAAGAACTCAACATTACCGAAGAACAGTTCTCCCGTGAAATCGAAGGTTTCAAAAAACAGATCGAAATCAACTCGAAAAGAATGGACGAACTCGACAAAACAATCGACAAGCTCTACGACGAAAGGGAAAAACTTTCGAAAAACATCAGACCGGCTGTTTACAACAAATATCAGAGAATCATCGAAACTTCACCGAACGGCAAAGCGATCGCAATGGCTGAACACAGAGTCTGCCTCGGCTGCAACATGACGCTTCCGCCGGAACTTTACAACATGGTTCTCCGTGCTGTCAGAATCGAAGTCTGTCCGAACTGCCAGTGCATTCTCATCCCAGGCGACAATCATTCGGACAACAAAAAGTCTTCAGACAAAGACTAATTAGTTCTTTTACTTGTGAAAAAGTAGCACTTCCAGTCGCTGATATTCAGAGGAAAGTCCGGACTCTTCAGGGCAGAGGGCTGGCTAACGGCCAGGAGCAGTGATGCTACGGAAAGTGCAGCAGAAAACAAACTACCCGGTTTATCCGGGAAAAGGTGAAAAGGCGGAGTAAGAGCCCACCGGGGTCACGGTGACGCGGCCCGCACGGCAAACCCCCCCCGGAGCAAGGTCTAATAGAAATGCCATCTGCCGCGGCAGATAAGGATCGCCCATCCGACGCATTCGGGTTGACCGCTTGAAATTGCAGGTAACTGTAATTCCAGATGAATGACTGGATAAAACAGAATCCGGCTTATGTGCTACTTTTTCTCCACTTTTTTCAGGAAAGTTCATTTAACCGCAGACTTATAAAAACGGAGGAGCTGATGTCTTCAAGAGATCACTGGGGCAACAAACTCGGTTTCATTTTAGCGGCAGTAGGCAGCGCTGTAGGACTCGGAAATATCTGGAAATTTCCCTATGTCGTCGGCAAAAACGGCGGCGGCGCGTTCATACTGATTTATCTTGCGTGCATAATTCTTGTGGGAATTCCGATACTTATAACCGAAATCTACATCGGAAAAAAGAGCCAGCTCAACCCTGTAGGAGCATTCAGATTTTTCCAGAAAGGAAAAGTTCCGTTTTCGCCCATAGGATATGCAGGAGTTTTGTGCGGAATCATAATTCTTTCGTATTATTCGGTAATTACAGGCTGGATCTGCCATTACCTCATGCTCAGTTTCCGCGGATTTTCGGGAACCGAAAACGAAATCAGCACGATTTTCGACAATTTGAACGCGACTCCGTCGCTCAATGTCGCGTGGCACACTTTTGTCATGGTCACTGTCATGCTGATCCTTATGAAAGGCGTTATGAAAGGAATCGAAAAGGCGAGCAAGATCCTCATGCCGACTCTCGGGATACTTCTTATTGTCCTTGTCTGCTACTCACTGACTCTCGACGGAATGAAAGATGCGTGGCATTTCCTCACCTACCCCGATTTTTCAAAAGTGACGGGCGGATCGCTGCTTTAAGCTCTCGGAACTTCGTTTTTCACCCTTTCGCTCGGAATGGGAGCTATGATAACCTACGGAAGTTACCTCAAAGGCGATGTAAACATCACGAAATCTGCCGTTCAGATTGCTTCGGTAGATACGCTTATCGCCTTTATGGCAGGGCTTGTGATCTTCCCGATAGTCTTTTCCAACGGGCTTGAACCGAGCGCGGGACCGGGACTCATTTTCAAAACCCTTCCCGTTCTTTTCGCGAAGATGCCGGGCGGACACATCGTTTCCATTGCCTTTTTCGCTCTTGTCCTTTTCGCCGCGATAACAAGCGCGATTTCTCTCCTCGAAGTTGCGGTTTCGTTTGTTGTAGATGAATACAAGTTCTCAAGAATAAAAGCGATACTGATAATGGGAACAGTAATCTGGGCACTCGGAATCCTTTCTGCCGTCTCATCCTGGAATGTCGGCGGCATTCCTTTTCTCGATATTTTCGACAAAATCTCATCCTGCTACATGCTTCCGCTAGGCGGTCTCGGTACAGCTCTCGTTTTCGCCTGGGCGATATCGAATGAGCAGAAATATGCAGAAATCGGCTCGAAACCGATTCATAAAATACTTCTTTTTGCTGCAAAATATGTAGCACCTGTTCTTTTATTGGTTATTTTCATTAAAGAAATCGCTCCTGCAAATCTTCCAGAATGCAGTCCGTCAAGTGAGACTCCGTGCATAGACACAAAAACAGATCTAATCTGGTCTGGAAAATCTCCGGAGAAAATGCACTGGGCTGATGCCGTTTCATACTGTGAGGATCTGACAGAAAGCGGATATTCAGACTGGCGTCTGCCAAATATTGAGGAGTTGAGAACGCTTATTCAAAACCATCCTGGCACACAGACAGGCGGAACATGCAAAATTTCTGAGAAAGAGGGGAAACTCGCTATGAGAGATCGGACAGACGATTGTTACGGCATAGACGGTAGTAATTTCAGCAAATTGGATGATACTGGCTTTCTTTGGTCTTCCTCTGCTCGGTCAGATGGTACAGGTGATGCATGGGCCGTGAATTTCCACAATGGGATTGTGTACTACTACGGTAAGAACGACGACAACGATGTTCGTTGTGTCAGGTAGTGCTTCGACAGGCTCAGCAACCAAGCCGTCTCAGTCACTTCGTGACAGTAACCCTCTCCGGCACTTTGTGACACCTCTCCCAGAGTAAGAGGCGAGAAGCGGGAGCCAAGAATTGCTGGCGAGCCGCCCGCGCTCCGACAGATTAAAGAACTGCTCAAAAAACTTGACTTAAAGCGCTTTTACCGTGTTAATTCAGCGGTTTTACGTCAGGAGAGTTGAAAATGGCGTGGCATAGAGTGATAAAAATGACTCCGAAAGACAATTTCTACTTCCATTTCACGATTGAAAGCCACGAAAATTTAGGTTTGATTTCGACAATTGAGAAAAAGGACGGGATTCTGACGCTCGACTGCTTCACGACGATGGAAAGTTCGAGGGATTTCGACCGCGTAATCGAATCAGTTTTAAGAGAGATAAAGAAAAGTCATGAGTAAAAAGATTTTAGTTTTAATATTCATCGCCCTTTTTTCCGCGAACCTCCACGCCGTCCTGAACGACAGGATTTCGGACAACAAGGTTCCTTCACTAACTCTCATGGTGTCGCTTGAGGAATCGAACTTTCTCTACAACGCGCCGCTGATAAAGTATCTTAACCTAGACTTCGGTCTCATGGTAAACCGTTTTCAGAATCCCGGACTTAAATTCGGCATAGACTGGCAGTGGATCGACAGCGAACATGTCGCAGGCCTTCTGAAAATTGACGGAATTTTCCTCACAAACCGTAAATTCAACCGTATATTTTTAGGCGGAGAAGCCGGTGCCACAATATCGGCCGGAGTAAAATTTTCAGGATTTAAAGGCGAAATCCTGACAATAGTAACAGCTGATCCGACCGAAACTTCCGACCCAAGAGTCGCTTTGGAACTCAGGCTCGGCACATACATTTCTCCGCATGAATCGGTCAACATCTACCTTGCTCCGGCGGCAGGAAGATACTTTGTCGAAAGGAATCATTTCTACTTCAACCTCGTTCTTTCGACCGAAGTTTTCCTCTGGAAATAATTTCCGGAATATTTTTTATCCTTCAAATGTTTCTTTCGCGGCGTTCATTTTTGGTGTGAAATGGAAGAATTGCTTAAAACAAACTTAGACACGATTTTCAACTACGCACTTTTCATCACGGGAAACCGCGAAAAGGCACTCGACCTCATGCAGGACACGATCGTGACAGTCCTTTCGAAGAAGCATCTCTACAAAGAGGAAGAGCATTTCAAATCGTGGATTTTCAGGATTTTGAAGAACAATTTCATCAACAAAATCAAGCGTGATTCCATTTTGGGGGAAATTGCTTTCTCCGAATTTGCCAAAGACGACGACAACGGCGCGGTCATAGATTTTCCCGATACCGGAATTTCGCCCGACGAGCTTAGCGACCCGATTTTGAAAGAAAAAATCAGGGAAGCTTTTGAAAAAATGCCGGAAGAATACAGAGAAGTCATCGTCATGATCCACATCGACGGGCTTTCTTACGAGGAGACGGCTCAGACTCTTGAAATCCCCGTAGGAACGGTGATGAGCAGGCTTCACCGCGGCAGGAATTTTCTCAAAAAAGCCCTCGGGAAAGAAGCGGAAGAATTACAGATTGTTGAAAAGAAGGATAGAAAAGATGCTTAAAAAGTGTAATTTCAACGAACTTTTTATCGAGCAGTTCGCCGACAAGGAACTTGACTACCTTGAAAGCGCGGAAGTGGCGGCCCACATCAAAAGCTGCCAGCTTTGCCACAAAAAATACGAGGGTATTCTTCTCACAAAAAAGGCGAGCGAGGTTTTTGCCGGAAACGAAAAACTTTCCCTGATCGAAAAAGAGGGTTTTTTGAGTCTGATAGAGCAGAAATCAAAGAAAAAGCGTCCGTTTATCGACTTTGTCAAAGGTCTTTTCCAAAACCGCACGGCAACTTTAGCCTTCTATTTCTTCTCCTTCGCATGCCTTGTTTTCGCGTTTGTTTTCTCGATTTCGGGAGTTGAGAAAGAGAACAGCCTCATCATAAACGAGATAATTTCGGCCCATAACCAGGCCCTTCCCGATGAATTCGGCAACAGCGCCGCGGCACAGGAAGAACTAAAGAAAGAATTTAAAACCGTAACTTTCTCCGGATTTACGAAAAGACCGAAAATAAGCGGAAGATTCACCTCCATCGCGGCAACTCCTGCGGCAAAAATAACTCTCGACTCAAACGAGGACAACATCAGGGGAACCCTTTTCCTTTCGAAGCGGAACGCTCAGCTTGAAAAACTTTTTTCGGAAAGCGACTGCCTCATTAAAAAAGACGACATCTGCAAGGCGCGCCACCGCAGCGACAACGGAAAAGAACTCATTTACTGGCAGAATTCCGGCAACAACTACCTCATGGTTTCCGACGAGAGCAACGCCGCCGCGAAAATGGTGAAACTCATAAACACCAACTTTTAACTGCAAAAGGAGAAAATATGGACGCAAGAACAGCGCAGTACTTAAGGGATTTCATAAAACACGATTCCGAATTTCTCGACACTCTCGAAAAATCTAACAGAAGCCGCAACGACATCCAGCCGATGATCGAGCTCGAAGTCGGGAAGTTTCTCGTTTTTCTGATTCAGGCAAAGAAAATAAAATCGGTTCTCGAACTCGGCACGAGCAACGGCTATTCGGCGATCTGGATGGCTTCGGCACTTAGAAAAACAGGAGGAAAGATAATCACCGTCGAAGGTCACGACAGGATTTTCGCAGAAGCGGAGAAAAATATCGCGGCATCAGGCTACGGCGACATAATCGAGCTTTACCACGGCAAAGCAGAGACAAAAGTCGCGGAACTTCTTGCAAAAGGGGAAAAATTCGATCTCATTTTTCAGGACTGCGGAAAATATTTATATCCGATGCTCCTTGATTCGACTGTAAAACTCTGCAAAAAAGGGGGAATAATCGCAGCCGATGACTCCCTTTTCAGGGTCACCGAAACAGTCCGCAGCGGACTTGGCGACTACACCCATGACTACAACCGCGCCGTTTTCGCAAACAAAAAACTTTTCAGCACGATCCTGCCCATAGGCCACGGTCTGACAATCAGCTTAAGAATTTGATTTTCGACGCCGCCAGACTTTTGTCGAAATTATTCGAAATTTCGACATTTCGAAAGGCGGCAAATCGTTCTTATCGATAATTACGATTTCCAGATTTTTTTGATTTCCCCGATCAGAAAGCTGAACGCTTCATCCTGGTTGTCGAATTTTCTGACGATTTCCCCTTTTTCGAAATATAGGGCACACTCTTTTCCCAAAGCAATGCCGAGATCTGCTTCACGCGCTTCTCCCGGACCGTTCACTTCGCAGCCCATGACGGCGACTTTGAGATTGGGTTTCATCCACCACTTCTCTTCATCAAACCACGTTTCGAGGCGGTTGTAGTATTCGATGACTTTGCCGTGAGTCCTGCCGCATGTCGGGCAGCTTACGATTTCGCCGCCGGTTTTTAAGATTCCGAGCGATTTCAGGATCATGTTTGCAGTTCTGAGTTCTTCTTCGATAGGTGCCGTGAGGCTTACTCTGAAAGTGTCGACAAGTCCTTCAGAAAGAAGAATTGCAATTCCGGCAGTTCCTTTGATTATTCCGTGTTTTCCGCCGCCTGCTTCGGTAATTCCGACATGAAGCGGAGCGTCTGAATTTTCGCGGATCTTTCTGCACGCGGCGAGCGTTTCCATGACATTCGAAGCCTTTGCCGAAATTTTGAAATTGAAAAAATTATGCTCTTTTTCAAGGTAGTTAGCCCAGAAAAGCGAGCTTTCAACAAGTCCTTCCCAAGTTACTCCACCGTATTTTTTGAGGATTTTTTTATCAAGCGAGCCGCCGTTGACACCGATCCTTACGGCAAGTTCCGGGCGTTTTTTCGCCGCTTCGATTATTGCGTCGACTTTGTCAGAACCTCCGACATTGCCCGGATTGAAGCGCACACCGCTGACACCCGCCTCGATTGCGGCAAGAGCGAGTTTGTAGTCGAAATGGATGTCGGCGATTATTTCGCCTTTGAAATTTGCGACCAGATATTGAAGTCCGTCAAGCTCGTCAATGTGTTTGAATGCCGTTCTGACAACGCTGCAGCCAAGGTCAAGCGCACGGTCAGCTTCGGCAAGAGCCGCTTCCTTTCTTGTCAGAGGAGTCGTTATCATCGTCTGGATGACAGGCGGATTGCCGCCGCCTATTTTCACTTTTCCTAAAGTTATGACTCTCGATTTTTTCATTTTTACCTCATCCGAAAATTTCAGTCGGGTCAAATTCATAGTTTCCGCAGTTTTCAGTGCAGTAACCGGCAATAAATTCACTCAAAGTGAGCCTCTGCCCTTCAAAAACCGGCCGTAATGACTGCTGCAGCGCAAATTTCACGCCGTGCGGCATTCCGTCTGAACCGAAAAACATATCTTTTCCCGGCACAAAACCAGCTTTGTCGATAAGCATCCTGAACGGGTTGTTCATTTCGGCGAATCCTTTTGGCAGCCTGTCTGCATAGATAAGCGAATCTTCTGTGAAATTTGGCTGCATAGAAAGGACTATTCCCGCATTTTTCGCTCTTTTCGCCGTTTCAGGATCGATAAACTGCGCGTGCTCAAGCCTGATGAATTGAGAACTTCCGTGTTTTCTGACGGTTTCAGCAGCTTCGACCACCTGACGTACCGCAATGTCGCCCAAAGCGTGGATCGCGACACCGTTCGCAGTGGATGACGCCTCTTCAAGAAGCTCCACGAGCTGCGGAGTCGCGTAAGTCAGAACGCCTTTGTTTCCGTTGAGATAAGGCTTGCTCAAAGCGGCAGTGCATGAGCCGTTTGCGCCGTCGGTAAAGAGTTTTATTCCGCGGATCCTTCTCTGCGTTTTTTCAGGCAGAGTGCGGAAAGTATTGATGTCGGCCCAGAATGAAACGCGGTCTTTAAGTGTCGAGCCGTCGATCATTTCAAATATCTCCTGTGACGGCAGAAGCATATCCTCGATTTCATAAACTCCGCATTCCTTCTGCAGAAAAGCGGCAAATTCGGTCATCGTTCCGATCGTCGCAGGCATTATCTTCACGAAAAAAAGAAGAAGTTCCGTCACGTGTTCTTCGCACCACTCCTGATTTTCATAGTTGTCTATAATTTCTTCAAATTCAGGACGGAGCAGCTTTTCAGCACCTTCGTTCATCACGAAACCGTGAAGCGAAAGATTGGAAATTATAAGCGGCGGAAATTTGTTGAGTTCAGGCTTTGTCAAAGAAAAAAATCCGCTGTTCCAGCCGTAAGCCGAATTGAGTTTTCCGTCTTCGAGTTTTGAGAACAAATTCAGAGCTGCATCCTTGGTTTTGACTTCTTTCAGACATATCGACTTGAACATTCCGGCATAGAGAGTGAAGTGGCTGTGCGAATCGTGCAGATAAGGAAACGACATTGTGAGAAGCATGAATTGACCTCGGTTTTTTAGAAAAATTTAAGACTTTTTAACTGATTATTTAGGTGAAACACCCGGTTTTTTAGGAGTCGGCAGCCAGGTGAAACCGTCAAGAACGACTGTCGAATCCCAAGAATGGTCAGGACCGTAGCCGACTGTTCCCTGTTCCCAGAGAGCAAGTCTAAGAGTGATCTCTTCGTTCGGTTCTACGTTTCCGACTACTCTGAGCCAGCCTGTGCCGCCGTGACCTGACTGGCAGGCACCGAAACCGTTTCCTGCTTCAAAACCGGTTCCAATCAACAGTTCTTCGCCTTCACAGAATCCCCATTTGTTGATGCTGTTTGTCAGACCTCCAATCATTCCGCCGCCGCAGTTCGGGTTGCAGGCTTTGAAAAGACCTGCCGGAGCAAGGTCAACACCGACAGGATTGCCGAAATCATCTTTTGCAAGGTTCTTGTCATACGGATTTTTGTATTCGGCATTCGGGTTTTTCTCGTTGTATGTTGAATCAAGCAGCGCGATAAAGAAGTCGTTGTAGTTGTTGTCGCTGCATACCGTGCTCGGGTATTCGATCGACATGAAGAAAAGGTTGAACTCGAACGCTCTTGCATTTGCAGGGACCTTCATCTTCAAAGTGAGCATGATCGGATCCTGAACAGACGGGATCTCCTTGCCTGTGCACTGATTCGTAAGACCGTCCTGAAGTGCCTGTCCGCCGCACGAAGGAGCCTTCGGGATCTCGCAGCCGGGCATCATGTTGATCCAGTCTTCAGGAATTTTGCTCGCAGTCTGCATATCGCCGGCAGCGAGAGTCGCTACCTGAGCATTCATTGTCGGGCTGTTCCACTGACCGGTAGAGAGAACTGCAAGCATATTGCTACCGTCTTCCGGAACCATCGCCGTACCGAACACGTTTGTCACTGCAAAAGTCTGGAAATCGCTTTCATAGTAAGGCATATCGCGGCTCAGTCTCGGCTGAGGATTGTAGTTGCATGAATCACCGCTGCACGCATCGGGATTTGTATCAATCTGTTCTGTAATCGGTTCTCCTGCAAGCGAAAGTTCTGCAGAAATAAGCCCTGCGCATACGCCCATTGCTTTAGCAAGTTTCTCGGCGTTACCGGCATAGTCGCCGACTGCAAGAGACAAACCTGAATCACAGTGCTCGACTTCGTCGACCTGACCGTTGCAGTTGTCGTCTACATAGTTGTCCTTCATTTCGAATGCGCCAGGATTGATCCTTTCGGGAGAATCCGTTCCGCTGCATCCCGGTTCCCATGCAGTCTCGCAGCAGTCACCGTCGCAGTATGTGTATCCGTCGCCGTCGTAATCTATCGCGTTTTCAGGGGTCATATCCTCACCGTCACAGTTTTCGTCAATACCGTTGCTGCATATTTCCGGAGACGGTACAACTTGGCCGACGCATTCGCTCCAGTCTGTTCCGTCTTCAACACATGTCGCTATACCAGCTTTGCATGCACCGACACCGTCAGTGCCGCTCGGACCTTCATAACACGGACGGGTCTCGCCCGGAGTGCATTCGATATAAATTCCACTCTGATTGACAGGCTCCTGATCGGAATCCGTCTGTTCGGAATCATTTTTTCCCTCTCCGTTTTCTCCGTCGCTGCTTTCGCTGTTACCGCCTTCGTTTCCTGTGTCGCCGGTCGGATTCGTTTCTTCTTCCTCGTCAGCGTTGCACGCAGCAAAGAAAAAAGCCATAAACAAAATCATGAATAACACGCTGATTTTCTTCATTTTAACCTCCGAAAAAAATCAATTAACCAAAAGACAGGGTATTTTACAGAAAGTTAAAAATAAAACAAGACCTTAAAACACATTTATAATGGAGGCATATTTATTTTCTCTGAATTTCTGCTATAATCTCAGGTCTTTGCTTTTTTGACCGTTTAACAAAGGAGAAATCGATGAAAAAAATTTATTTTCCGGTGCTTCTGCTTGTTCTTTTTTTCGCTGCCTGCGGAAGCAGCCCGAAAACGGAAACCGATGAAGATGCGGCAAACAATGAAAACGCTGTAACAGATGAAGATGCGGCAACAGATGAAAACGCTGTAACCGATGAAGACGCGGTAGATGAAGACGCGCCGAACGATGAGGATCAGGACGAACCGCTGACGGATGAAGAAAATGAAGAAGTCATCGAGCCGGTATGTCTTTCTCCGAAAGCAGGCCCGTACAAACTTAAATTCACCGATATTTCAGAAGAAACGGGTATTCAGAAACTCAACGCTCTCGGTACCCAGATAACGATTGCCGATATCGACGGCGACAAATGGCCTGATGTCTACACCTCGCTTGCCTCGAAAACACGTGAAGACCTGAACGAACCGAAAAATCTCTACAAACTTCTCAGGAACGTAAAAGGCCAAAGTTTCGAAGACGTTACTTTTTCAAGCGGTCTTTTCACAGATAAAAAAGGAACGAACGGAGCAGCTTCGACTTATGTCATTTTCGCAGATATGAACAACGACGGCTATCAGGACGCTTTCAACGTCGTTTATGTCGACAACGACACTCTTTCCAACGACTCTTTTCAGGAAGATTATTCCCGTGTTTATCTGAACAACGGCGACGGAACTTTCAAATATGCCGGCGGAAAATTTACCTATGACGAGTTCTTTGAAGCCATTGCAGGTGCAGCTTTCCTCGACTACGACCACGACGGCATAATCGACCTTTTCATCGGCAGGCAGTACAATTCATACGGCAGTTTGACTTCATGCGAACCCGATACACTGATGAAAGGGCTCGGAAACGGTAAATTTGAAAATGTTGTCACTGGAAACAGCGGACTTGAAACCGTTACCGCAGACAACACATCTCTTGCAAAAGGCAATTTCAACAAACCGACATGGGGAGTCAGCGCCTGCGATATCGACGGCGACGGTTTTGACGACATCCTCACCTCAAGCTACGGCCGCTCATACAACGCCCTTTACAGAAACAAAGGCAACGGAACTTTTGAAGATCTTTCAATAAGCTCCGGTTTTGCCCACGACGACAATGAAAACTACGGCGACGATCAGTTCTTTGCCTGCTACTGCGAAGACGAATCCAATAAAAATACCGATTACTGCTCGATATCTGAAGGAGCTAAAATCGACTGCAGCTCAATAGGTACGAGCGGCTGGACAGAAGGCTTCTCCGATCAGCCCTACCGTTTAGGCGGAAACAGCGCGGGAACTCTCTGCGGCGACTTCGACGGCGACGGCGATACCGACCTTTTCCAGATCGAACTTGCACACTGGCATATCGGCCAGGCGAGCGACAAATCCCAGCTTATAATAAACGACGGATTTGCAGAAAAACCTCTGCGCCGCGTTTCAGAAGAGGAAAGCGGCATTACAAGAAAACGCTCAGGCTCCTGGAATGACGGTGATCTTGGCGGATTTACAGCTGATTTCGACAATGACGGAAGACTCGATATCTTCATTCTCAGCTCCGACTATCCAGGTACGAAATCGATGCTTTTCCAGCAGCAGGCTGACGGCAGATTCGCCGATACCGCAAAAGAAGCTGAAGCTCAGGTTCCGCGTGCTCACGGCGGCGCGTTTGTCGATATTGACCGCGACGGTGACTACGACCTGATCATCGGCACTTCCTTCATGCGCTGGAACGCAAGCGACTCAGACGGTCTGAAAAAACCTAAACAACAGTGGATTAAAGTTTTGAGAAACGATACCGGACAGGATGCCAACAAAGTTATAATCGACATAACCGGAAGCACGGCAAACCGCGATGCAACCGGCGCAAAAATCATCGTCAAGGCAGGCGGAAAACAGTTTGTCCGCGAAGTTCAAGGTGCATACGGCCTCAACGGTTTCCAGAACGATCACCTTCAGATCATAGGCCTGGGCGACATCTGCGAAGTCGAAGAAATCGAAATCCGCTGGCCGGACAAAGAAAACTCCGTTACGAAATACAACAAAGTTTTCGCCAACTATGTCATTGAAATCAATCAGGAAACCGGCTTAAAACACCACAAAATCGAAGAATACTTCGGCAAATAGTTCTTTATGGAAGAAAATCAAAATAATTTCCTATACATACCTGCTCCCAACAAAAAAACGGCACGCGAATATTCGCTTCTCCTTGACTCGATCGGCATCGCAAACAACGCCGTTTTCCGCTGGAATTCGTGGCAGATAGAAGTTGATCTGCCCGACTACGAAAAAGCGAAAAGCGAAATCTCAGCTTATGAAAAGTCTGGAAGAATAGAAAAACCTCGCAATAAATTCGCACATATACGTTTTCAGAAAGTTGACTGGCCGATTTTCTGCGCAACTCTTATTCTTCTTGCAGCATTTCATGTTTTCATCTACGAATTTGACCAGATGGAACTCATAAAAGCGGGCAGATCAAGCGCCGCGGCAATAACCGAAGGCGAATTTTTCAGAGCAGTCACGGCTCTCACGCTTCACGGCGACTACAAGCACCTTTTTTCCAACATCTTTTTCGGCGGGATCGTCCTCTGGGCGCTTTCGACCATGACGGGAACAGGTTTTGCCCTTATTTCTGCACTTTTCACCGGTTTTGCTGGAAATGTCATGAACGCCTTTTTCTACGGCAGCGCTCACAATTCTATCGGCGCTTCCACCTCTGTTTTCGGCGTTATCGGAGTTCTTGCAGGATTACAGTTTTTTGACAGTTTCCGCGAGAAAAAACTCGGCCGGTGGATCCCGTTCGGAGCGGCTCTCGGGCTCCTGGCAATGCTCGGAAGCAGTGAAAAAAGCGATGTCCTGGCCCACCTTTTCGGCTTTGCCGCCGGTCTTCCAGCCGGGACAATCTTCGGAGCCGCCTTTTCAAAGCGCAGTCTTCCCGGTAAAACTGCACAGAATATCGCTGCTGTTCTGTTTATCGCGGTGATTTTCGGCTGCTGGATGAAAGCGGTAAATTAGAAATCAACTTACCCGAATATTTTTCTTTTGACTTCGCGTGTATAGGTAAACGCGCTGATAAGGCTGAAAACGATCGAAGACCAGATAAGGAAATAACCGACGCCGCTCGGATCCCAGTCGATATTTACAAGGTCAAGCAGAGTCTTCTGATTTATCATGAAAAACGGCAGGGCAAACATCTGGAGCATGGTTTTCGTTTTGCCCCAGATATCAGCTGCGATAACTAAATCGTGCTCCATTGCAAGCGAGCGGATTCCGAAAATGTAGAATTCGCGCGCCAGAATTATGATGACCGGCCAGGCCGAGATTTCCTGCATCGAAACAAGCAGAACAAGAGTCAGATTGACGATGAACTTGTCTGCAAGCGGATCGAGAAGTTTGCCGGAAACCGAAACAGCGCCCGATTTACGTGCAAGATAGCCGTCGAAAAAATCTGTCACAGTCGCTATCGTGTAGAATATCCACGACCACAGACGCATGAGCGGAGTGTCAAGCCAGATAAAAAGCAGAACTACCGGAACAAGGATTATTCTGATCGAAGTCAGAAGGTTCGGAATCGTCAGAACATCCTGTTTGAAATTGCGCAGCTTATCAATAATTTTACGTTTTCCGGCTCCGCCTTTAAATTTTTTCACCATGGCTCTTTCCCCGTATAAACTTTATAAAAACCGTGTATTTTCTCGACATAATTCATCGTTTCGTCAAACGGCGGAACTCCGTCGTAGTAAACGACCGCGGCAGGTCCGGCATTGTATCCGGCGACTGCGCTTTTGGCATTGTTTTTGAACTTTTTCAGCATTTTTTTCAGATATTTTGTACCGCCCATTATATTCTGTTCGGCATCGAAAACATTCTTTACGCCTACTTCAGCCGCAGTATCAGGCATAAGCTGCATGAGTCCTTTCGCTCCGGCACTTGAAACAGCTTTCGGATCAAAAAGAGATTCAGCCTTTATCACGCTTTTTATAAGAAAAAAATCCACCCCGTGCTTTTCTGAAGCGCGTCTGATGATTGCGTCGTACTGATTTTCACGCCCCGGATTAATCTTATAGCCCGCTTTGTGCCTGACTTCGCCTTTCGTCACATACAAAGGCCTGCACGAGCGCAGATCGGCACACTGGTTTGTGAAAGTGTAGCGGTCGGTAAGCGGTTCGTAAAGGTAATATATTCTGACCGTATCTGCAAAAACTAGAAAAAAAGAAAAAAATGTCAGAAAAAATACCGTAAAACGCATTGGTTATTCCGTTTTATCCTCTTCTGCCGCTTCCGTCTGAGGTTTAGGTTCAACTGCTTCCATTATTTCATCGCGCTCTAAAGTTTCCTTTTCAATAAGCGCGGCAACAAGCCTTCCGACACCTTCCTTATGCTCATTGAGAATATTTTTTGCCTCAGCATAAGCAGTTTCGATGATTTTCTGGACTTCTTCATCGATTTTCTGCGAAGTAGCCTCGCTTACCTGAGTACGCTTTCCGAGTTCACGTCCGAGAAAAACCTGTTCCTCTTTTTCGCCGTAGCTGATTGGTCCCAAATCGTCGCCCATGCCCCACTGCATGACCATATTTCTTGCAATCTGAGTCGCGCGTTCGATATCGTTCCCGGCGCCTGTCGTGATCCTGCCGATGAAAACTTCTTCAGCAGCTCTGCCGCCCATGAGAACTTTGATCCGGTCGATAAGTTCAGCCCTGTGATAGGAATATTTGTCCTTTTCGGGAAGCTGCTGAGTTACGCCCAAAGCCCTTCCGCGGGGAACAATCGAAACTTTGTGCACGGGATCGGCAAATTCCGAGTAAAGTCCGACAACGACATGTCCTGCCTCGTGGTAAGCGGTATCCTTCTTCTCTTCCGGCGTCTGAACCATCGTTTTGCGCGCTTTTCCCATAAAAATCTTGTCTTTCGCGTCTTCGATATCGGCCATCGTAACTTCGTTTTCAGATCTCGATGCCGCAATAAGAGCCGCTTCGTTGAGAAGGTTCGCGAGATCCGCACCGGAAAGTCCCGGAGTTCCTTTTGCTATGTCGCTGAAATCGATATCGGAAGCCGTCTTTATCTTTTCGGCATGAACTTTGAGGATAAGTTCGCGCCCTTTGATATCGGGAAGCGGCACGTAAACCTGCCTGTCGAATCTGCCCGGGCGCAGAAGCGCCGGATCAAGGACATCAGGCCTGTTCGTCGCTGCGATCACGATGATTCCGAGGTCACTTCCGAAGCCGTCCATCTCAACAAGGAGCTGGTTCAGAGTCTGCTCTCTTTCGTCGTTTCCGCCGCCCAAACCTGCGCCGCGCTGACGTCCTACCGCATCGATTTCGTCAACAAAAATTATGCACGGAGCCTTTGCCTTCGCGTTTTCAAACAAATCTCTGACTCTGCTTGCACCGACACCGACAAACATTTCGACGAAATCGGAACCGCTTATGATGAAAAACGGAACATCGGCTTCGCCTGCAACAGCCTTTGCAAGCAGGGTTTTACCTGTTCCGGGAGGCCCCACGAGAAGGACGCCGTGAGGGATCTTCGCGCCGATTTTGGTGTAAACCGAGGGCTTTTTGAGGAAATCGACGACTTCTTCAAGTTCTTCCTTCGCCTCGTCGACACCGGCGACATCCTTGAAACGTATCTGGTTCTGCTCTTTCGAAATCATTCTGTGCTTGCTTTTCCCGAACGAGAAAGCCTTGTTGTTGCCGCCGTTCATCTGGCGAAGGAAAAAGATGAAAATCGCAACGAAAATGAGCATCGGAAGCCACGAAATAAGAAGAGTTTTCCAAAGCGAATCGTCTTCCGGCTTTTTGTATGTCGCGGGAACATTGTTTTCCGCAAGAAACTCCGACATCCTCTCGCCGCTCGGCCCGATGACGGTGAATTCCTTTCCATTTTTCAGAACGCCGCTGAACTCGATCCCGTCGATGAAAACCTTTTCGATTTCCTGATTTTTGACCTTCTGCCTGAACTCGGTCATGTTAAGTTCGGCAACCTGCGCAGAATCGGTCATTCTCGAAAGACTTATGGCCACAAAAGCAAGAACAGCAATAAAGAGCCACACAATCAATGTTCTGTAATTGAATCTCATAATATCTCCTAAGTTAAAAAGCAACGCTTATCCATATAAGCACTAAAGCGCGAAAGTGTAGCAATATTTTTTTAAAATTGAAGTAATTATTCTTAATAAAAGGGATTTAAACTAATTTTTTGCGGAAACTTTCGGAGGTTCGATGTATTTTTCGCGTTTGATGTATTCGATTACAGCTGCCGGAACCGAAATTTTGGTGTCGTTGAGTTTGAGCCTGCTCATCATGTCAAAGCCGTCACCGCCGCCTGCGATAAAGGAATTTACTGCGAAAGTGTAGGTTTTGTTCGCATCAAGAGCTGCGCCGTTTACCTTGATATTCGACGCTTTTCCGCCGGAAACGGAGAAGTCGACGCCGTAGAAGTGAAGAAAACCGCCCTGCCCTTTGTTTTTAATTGACTGGTTGATGATTTCCTCAAGCTGAGAGCCGCTGACGGAACCTGTTACAATCGTGTCCTCGAACGGGAAAACACTGTAGATATCCATTTCGTTGACGATCCCGCGGTTAAGACCCTGTCTGATCGAGCCGCCGTTTGCGAAAGCGATATCGGTTTTCGTTCTCTCCTTCATGACCGATGCAATGAAAACACCGAGAGTAGACGGATTGCTGCGGATGAAATTTCTTTCGCCGTTGAACGAATCGGAAAGTTCTCCGACGACCTGAGTTGAAAATTCGCAGTTGAAATCGTTGAGCATTTTCAGCATAGCTTCGTTTTCAGCAAGGTCTTTGCCTCTGTTTTCATAAGTTACGCTGCCGTTGCTTTTAACTATTTTTTCCTTGATGTTTACCGGGTAAAGCTTGAAATTTTTCTGAACAAGCTCCTTGCCTTCAAAATAGAAGTCGAATCTGCCGACCCATTTTCCGAGCCCTTCGGTCTGGATTATCGGAACATTGTTGACATAAACCGGCTCATCCATCTGGATTTTCGTTCTTCCGCCGATGATGAGATCGATTCCGGGAACTTCTTTCGCAAGCATCCTGTCGCTCGGATAACCGTCCGCATCCTTATCTTTGTCGGAATAGCCGAGGTTCGAAAGAACGACTACAAAATCGTTGTTTTTCTTGAGTTCTTCGACCGCTTTTTTCGCAGCTTCGATAGGATCCTGAACCTTTACGAGCCCTTCGACACCCGCATTGGAAATTTTTTCAAGTTCCGGGGTCGTAATGCCGACGAAAGCAACTTTAACGCCGTTTATCATCTCTTTCTGGATAAAAGATTTGCCGACCTGTTTGTTGTTTTTGTAGAAAAGGTTGGCTGCCATGAACGGGAATCTCGCCTCTTTCTGCATTTTTTCGAAAGTTTTCATTCCGAAGTCGAATTCGTGGCTTCCGATAAGCATTCCGTCGTAGCCGATAAGGTTCATGCCCATTATCATAGGCAGATTTTCGCATACATTGCTTCTCGGGTCACCCATCGTTACGTTGCCGCTGCTAAGCACTACGACATCTCCGTTTGTGAGCTGGACTTCGTTCCTGATCTGCTCGATAAGAGTCTTCTGAGCAGCAAGTCCTCCTGTTTTCGGGCTGTCCGGCGCATCAAACGCCCAGGCCATACCGTGGGAATCGTTTGTAAAAAGGATCGTCAGAAGTCTAGGCTCCGCAAAAAGCGAAACACTGAGACCGCATACAAAGAGGAAAACCAAAAAATTTCTTTTCATTTTGAAACCTCCCAAAATTCAACGGCGGCTTTATATATGAAATAAATAATTTAGTCAAAAATCCGTACACATATTTAACAAAACGGGCAAAACCCGTTCTTTACTATTTTTATTTTTGAAGTATAAGCAAGTGCTTTTCGGAGGTTGGATGAAACAAGTTTCCGCATTTATAAAATCAGCCCGTTTCGCCGAAGTTTCAATACTTTTGGGATTTCCGATGATCGGTCTTTTCTTTGCGTTCAAATCGGCGGAAGAGCTTGTTTCGCTTCCCGTTTTCCTTTTTGCGGCTGCAATTTTCTCCCTTTTTACGGCGATTTATGCCTTCAACGGTCTGGCCGGAACTGAAGACGATAAAAACAATTCCCGTCTTGCCGACCTCGCAGGAAAACGCCGATCCTTCATCGTGACTATTGCAGTCTCGCTTGTTCTTTCAATTCTTCTTTTCTTGTTGATAAAGCCGCTCCTCGCCGCATTTTCAGCCGTAAGTTTTCTGCTCTGGTGCGTCTATTCATTCCCGAAAAAAGGGTTCAAATACCGTCCTGTCCTCGGAACGCTGATACATTTTATCGGTCAGCTCATCCATTTTCTCATGGGTTACGCAGTTCTCGCGCAGGTTGACGGAAAAAGTGCAGCCGCTTCGGTTTATTTCGCGCTCCTTTTTTCAGCCGGGCACATCAATCATGAACTTATCGACCACGATGCCGATGAAAAAAGCGGAATAAAAACAGGGGCCGTCTGCTTCGGAGTCTCCGCATGGGAAAAGGTTTCCTTCGCACTTTTTACGCTGGCTGCAGTTTATATTTCCGTTCTTCCGGCACTTGACAAAAAACTTCTACCGGCATGTTTTCCGTTCATGATTGCCGGTTTTATACATATAATTTTCAAAATATGCACTTTCAAAAAGGCTCCTGCCCAGGCGAAATTTCTTGAAGAAAGGCATTTTTACAGAATACTTTACTTCGCCGCAGGAATAGTTTTCATCGCGGCAAAAATTTTTGATTTTTCAAATTTAATCAAGTGAATACAATGAGTTACAACGCAAACATAATTTATTTTTCCGGGAAAGCCGATGCCGGAAAAATAGAAGAAAAACTTGCCCGCTCCGGAATAAAAACGAAACTTTTTCCGATAAAAAAATGCCTGATCACCGAGGACATTTCAGACTATTTCGTTTTTGACAGAAATCAGGCCGATCCGCTTGAAAAAGCATATCTGCGTGACGGGAAAACCGATCCGGCTGCACTGCTTTCGATACAGAAAATAATTCTGGACAGAATTTTGGCCGAAGCTGACGAACATACGGTTTTCTTTGTCGAAGAAAGCTTTGTTCCGGAAAGTTTTTACATAAGAAAAGCACTTTTCCGAAGCCGCCGGACTTTCTTTTCTTTCGGCAGACTCGCTTCAGAATCAGGTCTTTCGGTCGTCCGAGGAGCACTTGACATCGGTTTTCACGAAGCTTCGTTTCCGGATTTCGCAGAATCGGAAAAAACGGCGTTTCCGGCAGCAAAAGCACCGCAGTTTCCTGAATTTAACGGAATTATTGCGATAGATGCGCCGCCTGATTCAGTTCCGGCCAGATATCTGCGTTTTTTCAGAAGTCCGCTCCAGCTTACGAAAACGCTTATCCGCTTTTACAACTCCTACATTCCTGATGAAAGACACGGAAAAATTCTCGTCTACTCGCCGAAAAAAGCAGCTGACTGCTACACTGCTTCCGAAAGAACGGCACAGTTTATCAGGCTTTTGGGAGCCAGAGGAGAAACTTTTTCCGATTTTTCGGGACTTCCATTCGGCACAACCGTTCTTACATGGTCGACAAAGCGCTTTTTCTCGCTTCTCAAAAACGGGTTCAGGCCTATACCGATGACAAAAACGCTTTCATCCAGACTCTTTGACCCGAAAATAAAGTCTCCGGCAGAGCTGCTTATGTCTGCTCCTGACAAAGAAGCGTTCTTAAAAATAAGAGATTTTCTCCAAAACTGCGAACTGAGGAATTTTAAAATAAAATGAATATCGCCGTCTTAATAAAACAGGTTCCGAGAACCGACAAAATCAAAATCGACAAGGAAAAGGGAACCCTCATCAGAAAAGGGGTCGAATCGATTCTGAATCCTTACTGCGAATACGCTCTCGAAGCTGCTCTTTCAATAAAAAAACAGCTGAAAAACACAAAAATCACCGTCATAACGATGGGGCCGCCGAGTGCAAAAGCGGTCATCGAACGTGCAATCGCCATCGGAGCCGATGACGGAGTCGTTTTAAGCGACAGAGCCTTTGCCGGATCGGACTGCCGTGCAACAGCCTACGCCCTCGCCTGCGGCATAAAAAAAGCCTGCGGAACACCTGAAATAATCCTTTGCGGAAGACAGGCGATTGACGGAGACACCGCGCAGGTCCCCGGCGAAACAGCCCAGATGCTCGGCATTCCTATGATTCCCTACATCACTGAAATTGCTGATATTTCCGAAAAATCAATCACAGTGAAAAGCGAATTTGACAACAAGGAACTTACCCTTTCAGCGGAATTTCCCGTTCTGCTCACCGTCCGCAAAGGCTCTAACAACCGGAGAATGCCGTCATTAAACGACGCTTTCAGAGCTTTTTCATACGAACCAAAAATCATGAGTGCGGAAGATGCCGGATGCGACAGGGAAAAGCTCGGTCTTTCCGGCAGTCCGACAAGAGTCGTCAAAATCGTTCCCGTCGCAGCAAAAGGAAACTGCCGCTTTTTCAACAGCGGAAACTGCGCCGAAGGATTCGCCGAAATCGGAAAAGTTCTTGTAAAAAATAAAGTCTAAATCCAAAGACGACCTCGCGCGCGCTTTATTTATTTGCTTTTAATTTTGTTTTAAGGATAATAGGCGGTTTTTTGACGGGGCATAAATGAGCAAGCCGGTTTTTTTAGTTTTTTCCATACTTTTTTCATTCTTCATTTTCGCCGAGACGAATGTCTATAAAATTTCCATGATGGGTGCAGAAATAGGCAGAGACACAGAAACATGGGAAGAGAAAAAAAATCCTGACGGAACCTGCGAAATCACGCTGCGCTCCGTTTCAGAGATGAGTCTCGCCCGCGGTCTCGATTCGATGACTATAAAATCTGACACGACCCTTTCAGCCGACTGCAGAACCTTTGAACCGAAGCGGATAAAAGGCGAAATATCGGAAGGAGGTTCGAAAATTTTTGTCGAAGGATCGAACAGAAACGGTGTCTTCGAGACAAGTATGACAAAAAACGGAAACAGAGAAACTTCGAGTTTTCAGGTTAAGAAAAATTCAACGTTTTTCGGTATGATTTTCAAAAAAATGAGTGCCGAAGAGCTTTTAAAAGGTGGAAAAACTTCAATAATTTCCGAAGAAAGCCTTACTGAAAGCGAAATTTCCTACTCTGCTTCGAAAAACGCAGACGGAACTGTTTCGGCAACCGTCTTATTTCAGGGAATACCAATAAAATACACCGTTTCAAACAAAAAAGTGCTTCGTTCCGAGATCCAGAACGGGCTTATAGTCTATACTCTCGAATCGCTGCCCGAAACAAAAACTGCTGCAACAGCCGGAAGCCCCGACATTCTGCAGAACACGAAACTTTTCAACAGCGGAATTTCGATAAAATCTCCGCGAAAAACAAAAAACACGATTTTCCAGATTGAAAGTTCAGATTTCGCATCAATCCCGGAAACGTGCTTTCAGAAAAAGGGAACAGACACACTTACGGTCAGCAGTGATGCGGCAAACTGTAAAAATCTGCCGGAGACCTCCGACACACAGTCCAACATTATTGAGGACAGCACAAATCCCGAAATCGTCCGCGCGGCGCAGAAAATCATCCTCGGCGCACCGAATCAGCTTGAAATGGTGAAACGGATCACGAAATTCGTCTACAAGCACGTAAGCAATAAAAACTACAATCACGGAAATATGTCGGCAAGCGAGGTTCTGCGCACTAAAAGCGGCGACTGTACAGAGCATTCCGCCCTTCTCGCGGCTTTGTCTCGTGCTGCCGGAATACCGGCGAAAATGGTTTACGGCGTCGTTCTTAACCCGAACGGAGAATTTTTCTTCCACAACTGGAACGAAGTCTTTGCGGACGGAAAATGGATCACCGTCGACTCCACATTCGATCTGATTCCGGCTGATTCATCAAGAATTACGCTTATTTACGGTGGATCTGACAGTAAATCGCGTGAACAGGTTTCCATTTCCGTTCTGAGATTTCTGAACAACACAAAAATTTTTGCAAGAGGCTTTTCCAATGAAAAGTGAGAATTTTGTCTGCAGCGATTTTCTGATAAAGGCAGGGCACGAAATCGTCAACATCATGACGCCGCTCGAGCACATCGAATATCTTGAGGAAGAGATGATCACGGCAAGAGTCGCCCGCGGCGAAAGGCTCGGCAGACAGTTCGGAAGGATCGGAAGGCTGATTTCCGGCGAAAACAGCACAGAACCTTACGAATTCAGCGAATTTATCTACAACATCAAGGAAAAATGCCGCAGTCTGGGAATAAAAGTTTCGGCAGAAAACAGAAACTACAGCTCGATTGACACGATAAAAGGCAAAAATCTGATCATGACCGTGCTTGACGAGATTCTTATGAACTGGAAAATGCACGGCAGAAACGAATTTTCGATAAATATCGCCGATGAAAAGACAATAATATTCAAAAACGACTACGACAATGCATCTTTGAAAAATGTCGGCGGAACAAAAGAAGAACTTGCAAAACCCTTTGTCAAAGGAGCTTCGTCAAAGGGCTCCGGACTCGGTTTGTATATGATTGAACTCGCTTCCCAAAAAGGAGGTTTCACTTGGAATTTATCTGCAGACGAAAAATATTTCTCCTTATCGCTTTTCTTCTGATCTCTTCCGCCGTTTTTGCGGATGAAAACAGAGTGTATATGGAAGATCCCCTCTCTCCGGTTTCCGATACTTCATTCGGCAACCGCTCCCGCGAACTCAGACACGCGATAGATACGCAGAACTGCGGCAAAGGCTGCGGCGCACTGCTCAGCCACAATGCACACTTCGTCATGAATCCGGCGGCTCTCATGATAAACCACATGTTCAGCGTTACGGCGCTTTATCAGTTCGTCGAAGCGATGTCGGTTTCGGTAAGCGACTCGAAGACCTCGTCAATAGGCGGCGGGATAATGTATTCCTACAACTACGGACTGCACCACATAAAGACGAACTTCGGCTTTCCGATCTGGCCGGGATTTATTTACGGAGGCATAAACCTCAACAACTACATCGGCAAATTCGCTCCGACGCAGAACAAAGACACGAATTCGCATTCGTTCGATGTCGGCATCGCGGCGCAGATAACCCCTTTTGTGAATCTCGGTTTTGCCGCTCTCGATGTCTGGACTTTTTACGGACGCGACATTCCGAGAAAACTGAGCTGGAACTTCGAGACAAATATCCGCGATATGTTTTTCATCAACACCGGCTGGCAGTACCATCTGCAGCAGGGGAAAGAGAAGTTCAAGAACAAGCGTACCACGCTGAAAGGCTTCGACTTCTACACCGGTTTCGAGTTCAGATATTCGATGTTCAGGGCCGGAATCGGCTTCAACAACCTCTCTTTCAGCAAAAAACTTACATGGAATACGACAACAAAAACTTTTTCCCTCGCATTCTACAAACCCGACGCCGGCGGAATTTACGCCAACTTTATGTATAATGAATCAAACTATATAACTTTTTCCATAAACCTTGTTTGGGAGCCGTCTTTCGGCTAAATAGGAGGTGAAATGAGAGCTTTATCAGGCATAAAACCGACAGGCACGCTGCACCTGGGCAACTATTTCGGTGCGGCCCAGCAGTTTGCGGCAATGCAGCAGAAAAATTACGAAGGCTACTATTTTATAGCCGATTACCACACTTTGAATACTCTGCCCGATCCGGCAAAACTTACCGAAAACACATGGAATATCGTTCTTGACTACCTCGCTTTCGGGCTCGATCCTGAAAAAAGCGTGATTTTCCTGCAGTCGCTTGTTCCGGAAGTCGCGGAACTCGCATTCATTCTAGGCAACTACACGCCGATGGGACTTATGCAGCGCGCCCACAGCTACAAGGAAAAAACGGCTAAAGGCGAACTGATAAACGTAGGTCTTTTCTACTATCCGCTGCTTATGACGGCCGACATCCTGCTTTACAAATCGAACATCGTTCCGGTCGGAAAAGACCAGAAGCAGCATGTCGAAATAGCCCGTGATATCGCAGAAAAGTTCAATCTTTTCTACCAGAAGGATCTTTTCGTTATCCCTGAACCTTTCATTCCGGAAAGCGTCGCGATAGTTCCCGGAACCGACGGTCAGAAAATGTCGAAAAGCTACGGCAACACGATCGAAATGTTCGCGGCAGATCCGGTTCTCAAAAAACAGATCATGGGTATCGTCACCGACTCTACTCCGCTTGAAGAACCGAAAGATCCCGAAAAATGCAATGTATACAACATCTACAAGCTCATAGTCCCGGCAGAAAAAGCGAAAGAAATGGCTGAGAAACTTTCAGCAGGCGGATACGGCTACGGACACGCCAAGAAAGAACTCCTTGCGGCAGTACATGAATTTTTCGACCCGATGAGGGCAAAACGCGCCGAGCTTGAAAAAAACATGGATTACGTAAGAAAAGTTATCGCGGAAGGAAGTGCAAAAGCGCGTGAAACCGCGGTCGAAACAATAAAAGAAGTCAAAAAAACAGTCGGCCTGGTCGGCAATATTTATTAGGGAGGTTGATATGAAATTGAATAAGATTCTCCTGTTTTCGGTACTTTTCCTTTTCGTCGCAAGGCTTTCCGCTGATTTCGCGATCGACGGCAACAGATTCAAAACCTCGCCTTTCGCCGACGGATACGTAACGGTTTACGGTTCGGAAGGACTTGAAGAAGGTCTTTTAGGTGTCGATTTCATCATGAATTTCCAGCACGCGCCGATAATAGTTTCAGGCGGCAGCGAAGTTATTTCAAACCAGCTTGCAGCTGACCTTTCGATTTTTTACAGCGTCGTAAAGTGGTTCGACCTCGCAGTTTCGCTTCCGGTAATCCTTTTTGAAAACGGCGACGGATGGAACAAGGATGACTCTCTTGCAAAAGCTGGTGTCGGCGACCTCAGACTTGTCCCGAGATTCCAGCTTTTCAGCCTTTTCGACAAGGCGGTATCGATGTCGGTAATCACCGAAGTCACCGCTCCGACCGGAAAACAGATTCACTCGGCTTTAGGCAGCAGCAAGTTCACATTCCGTCCGGCGATCGCTCTTGGAACGCAGACAAAATGGATAGATGCTGCGCTCAACCTTTACTACCACGTTCTTCCGAAGCAGCCTTTCGCGACATCGAAATTTGATGACGAATTCGGTCTCAAACTCGGACTCAATGTCCATGCAGTCGAAAATCTGCTTGACATAAACGCTGAATTTCATTCGGCAACTTCGATAAAATCACCGTTCAAGAACGACGCTCAGGACAATATCGAATTCGGCGGCGGCGTCCGCTTCAAAACCCCGGCAAACATTGACGTCATCGCAGGTGCGTTCGGCGGTTTCGGCAAAGCCGCAGCTGTTCCGAAATACCGCATTTATGCCGGAATTTCGTGGAATATGAACGTCCTTCCGCCCGAAGAAGAGCGCAGCAAAGATGACTTCAAACTGAAAAAGAGAGAAGTAAAGAAAGCTGAGGAACAGCCGAAACAGGAAGAGAAAAAGCCTGAAGAAAAGAAGGAAGTTAAAAAGGCTGCTCCGAAGAAAACCGCTCCGAAGAAAGAGGAAGCGCTTCCGCAGCTGCCGGTAAAAACAGGCGAAAAACTGTCGAATGAAGTCCATTTCATGCACGAATCCGACTACATCGCGGATCCTGTCGAAATTGAAAAGGTCGCTCTCATACTGACCAGAAACTTCATGCTGAAAATCAGGATCGAGGCCCACACAGACAAACATGAAAACGCTGCCTTCGCCCAGAAACGCGCGAATGCGGTAAAAGCTGTCCTCATCAAAAACGGCGTCGAGGCAAACAGAATAAAAATCAAAATAATAGGCGCGGCGGAACCTGTTTCGAACGGCGACACCGAACCCGACATGGTTAAAAACAGAAGAGTCGAATTCTTCATCGTAACCGACTAATCAGAGGAAACATGGAAAAAATCATCTCTACTGAAGAAATCGCTCCCAGGATCCACAAAATAGTCATCACGGCTCCGCAGATAGCTAAAATGTGGCAGCCGGGACAGTTTCTAATCATCCATCTCAATGAAGACAGCGAAAGGATCCCGCTCACGATATGCAAACGTGACATCGGAAAAGGTGAACTCACCCTCATCGTTCAGGCTATCGGTGAAAGCACGAGAGAGATCTGCGGAAGTCCGGCAGGAACCGATGTCCGTGATGTTCTGGGACCTCTCGGAATGCCGAGCGACATAAACCCCGATTTCAAAAGTGTCCTCTTTATTTCCGGCGGAATCGGCATCACGCCGCTTTATCCGCTGATTCAGAGATACCACGAACTCGGAGTCCGGACGACTGTCCTCATGGGTTTCAGAACGGCGAAAAACCTCATTCTTGATTCGGAAGTCAGGGAAGTTGCAGACAACATAATGATTGCATCGGATGACGGAACTCTGGGTGAAAAAGGGCTGGCTCTCGACCTTATCGCCCCCGCGATCGAAAAATGGGGAAAATTCGACCACGTTTACATTGCAGGCCCCGTCAGAATGATGCAGTACACCGTCTCCGAAGCGGCAAAATTCGGCATAAAATCGACTGTCAGCCTCAATCCGCTAATGATAGACGGCACGGGAATGTGCGGCGGCTGCAGAGTGAACATCGGCGGTCAGACGAAATTTGCCTGCGTTGACGGGCCGGAATTTGAGGGAGAGCTGGTTGATTTTGAAAAACTGGCAAAGAAACTAGGCACTTATAAAGATCACCAGTGTAGAATAAGATAGAGGCTGTCATGGATATTTTTACGATTTTCACAAAGGGCGGAATCGTCATGTACCCGATCCTGCTCTGCTCGATCGTGAGTGTTGCAATACTTCTGGAACGCCTTTTCGCGCTCAGAAAAAGCAGAATCATCTCAAACAGCGACCTTCTTATGCACCTTGCCGAAAAACATTCGTGGGATGAACTCAAGGAAACGGCACAAAAAAGTGACGACCTCTTTTCCCGTGTAATCTACATGACTTTGAGCGACCCTTCATCTGAATCGGAAACAGAAAAAATAACTGAAATCTACGCAAAAAAAGTTACGGAAGAGATTTACAGCCACACTTCGATTCCCGGCGTCATGGCGACCCTTTCGCCTCTGCTCGGCCTTTTGGGAACCGTTCTCGGCATGATCAGGATCTTCAACAAATTTACAGAAGCGGGCGGAAACCCGATGATTCTGGCAGGCGGCATCTGGGAAGCGCTTATCACGACCGCAGCAGGACTTACGGTTGCTATTCCCAGCCTCATAATTTACAGATTCCTCACCTACACCGCTGAAAAAAGTGTTGCCGAACTTGAATTTGCGCTGGAAAAATTTGTTATTTTCAGAGGAGAAAAAGAGCATGGAAATAAATAAAATTAAATTTGCGTTCAAAAAAGTTGATTTTTACATAATTTTATAGTAAGTTTAAATGTAATATTTGTCTATGGAGTGAAAAATGGCAGAAAACAGAAGAGAAATGATTGAAAGCGTTGTCAAAAACATTGAAAAGCAGTATGGAAAAGGCTCTATCATGATCTTGGGCGACGAGACGAATGTCGACATCCCGGTTATTCCGTCAGGCTCGATGAGCCTTGATATCGCAATGGGTATCGGCGGCTACCCCAGAGGAAGAATAATTGAAATTTACGGTCCTGAATCTTCGGGTAAAACGACTCTTGCTCTCCACGCAATCGCGGAAGCTCAGAAAAAAGGCGGCGCGGCAGCATTTATAGACGCAGAACACGCTTTTGACCTCAACTATGCGAAAAAACTAGGCATTCAGGTCGATTCTCTCGTCGTTTCACAGCCCGATTACGCCGAGCAGGCACTTGAAATCGCCGAAACTCTTGTCAGAAGCAATGCGATTGACATTCTCGTTGTCGATTCTGTTGCGGCTCTCGTTCCGAGAAGCGAAATAGAAGGCGAGATGGGCGAAAGCCAGATGGGCGTTCAGGCAAGACTTATGTCGCAGGCAATGAGAAAACTCACGGCAGCAGTCAGCAAATCAAAAACATGCCTCATCTTCATCAACCAGCTCAGAAGCAAGATCGGCGTAATGTTCGGCAATCCGGAAACCACGACAGGCGGCAACGCGCTTAAATTCTACGCTTCGATAAGAATAGACATCAGAAAAATCGCAAGCATCAAGGAAAAAGAGGTCGTCATCGGCAATCAGGTCAAGGTAAAAATCCAGAAAAACAAGATGTTCCCCCCTTTCAGAGAAGCTGTTTTCGACATAATCTACGGCAAAGGAATCGACAGACTTACCGATATGATAAATGTTGCGGAAGCTGACGGAATCATCGTAAAAAGCGGAAGCTGGTATGCCTACAACGACGAAAAACTCGGTCAGGGAATTTCAAACGCTGCAAAAACTTTGAAGGAAAATCCTGAACTCATGAAAGAAATCGTCTATAAAATCAAAGAAAAGCACAATATGCTCAAAGATGGCGACGAACAGCCGAAAAATGAGCAGAAACCTGAAGAAAACGAAGAAGATAAAAAACAGAAAAAGAGTACCGGAGGCAAATAATGAGTGACGCTTTTCAGGAATACATTCAGTTTCTTAATGAACTTCTGCACGATGCGGCAAGTTTAGGAGCATCCGACATTCATTTGAAAACACACAGCGCTCCTGTTTTCAGAATCAACGGAGTCCTCAACAAAATGGACAAATACGGAATACTCAAGCCTGAAAAACTTAATCCGATGATCGCGGGGATCCTCAACGACGAACAGCGCCGCTCTCTCAAGGAAAATGCCGAGATCGACCTTTCGCACAGCGTTTCCGGTGTCGGCCGATTCAGGGTAAACGTCTTCAAGCAGAGAAGTTCGCTCGGAGCAGTTTTCAGAACGATTCCTTTCTCCGTCAAATCGATCGACGAACTTATTCTGCCGCCTGCAATCAAGAAAATAGCAGACAACAGACGAGGACTTATCCTTGTTACGGGAACAACGGGAAGCGGTAAATCGACGACAATGGCTTCAATCGTCGACTACATCAATTCGACAAGAGGCTGCAACATCATAACTATTGAAGATCCTATAGAATTTCTGCTTCGCGACAAAAAAAGCATCGTCAGCCAGCGCGAAATCGGTATCGACACGAAGTCTTTCTCGACAGCTCTCAGAGCTTCTCTCCGTGAAGACCCGGATGTAATCATGGTCGGCGAAATGCGTGACCTTGAAACGATAGAGATCGCTCTCACCGCGGCTGAAACCGGTCACCTTGTAATCAGTACGCTTCACACTTTGAACGCGGCTGAAACGATCAACAGAATCATATCGGTATTCCCGCCGAACAATCAGGGGCAGATCCGTCAGCAGCTGGGCAGCGTTCTTGCAGCTGCAATAAGCCAGCGTCTTATCAAAAAGAAAGACGGAAAAGCACGTGTTCCGGCAGTTGAAATCCTTGTCGCATCTCAGCTCGTAAAAGAGATAATCGTTGACGGTTCAAGGTTCAAAGAGCTTCACGACGTTATCGAAAAAGGGCATCAGAACTACGGTATGCAGACTTTCGACCAGTCGATTTTCCAGCTTTATCAGGACGGTCACATCTCCGAACAGGAAGCCCTCGAAAACGCGACAAGTCCGGATGATCTTGTTCTCAGAATGAGAGGTGTAAGCATGTCGGGCGACGGCGACTGGGGTTCTTTCGACAGCGGTTCCGAAGGTATGACTCCGCAGTACGAGCCCACCGATTTCGAGTTTGACAAATAGTTTTCCAAACATTTCCAGAGGAGTTTTTTATGAAGATCGCAACAGTTCAAAACAGTCCTGTTTTTGGCGAAAAAGAGAAAAATATCAATGACTTGCTTAAAATGATGGATTCTACCGGGGCTGAGCTCTACATTCTCCCCGAAATGTCTTATTCGGGTTATCAGCTTGTCTCAAAAGAAGAGGTTGCGGCACTTGCCGACAAGGTCGATTCGGACAACATTATGCGCTTTGCCGAATGGTCAAAGGCTCACGGAAGCGCTGTAATTCTCGGTTTTCCGGAAGCGGCTGAAGACGGCAAAATCTACAATTCCTCGGTTTTCATAACTCCTGAAGGCGAGAGGTACATCTACCGCAAATCACACCTTTTTTATAAAGAAAAAATCTTCTATGCTCCCGGAAACACAGGATTTTTTGTAAAAGAATGGCACGGAGTCAGAATCGGTCAGGCAATTTGCTTCGACTGGTATTTTTCCGAAAGTTTCAGAACTCTGGCCCTTCTTGGCGCCGATCTGATCGCCCACTGCACGAATATCGTCATGCCCTACTTCCAGCGCGCCGCATTTGCGAGAGCGATTGAGAACAAAGTCTATATCGCGACATCCAACCGCATCGGAACAGAGGAACGCGACGGCGAAAAACTTGTTTACACAGGCGAAAGCGTCATCGTCGATCCGCTCGGCAACTACCTTGTCGATGCTCCTTCCGATAAAACAGGCGTTTTCACGGCTGAAATCGACACAAAGCTTTCAAGAAACAAAAAACTCAACGATTTCAATGATGTAATTGGCGACAGACGGACGATTTTTTACAAATAAAATGAAAATTTATCAGGTAGGCGGTTCTGTCCGCGACGAAATCTTGGGAATCGAGGCAAACGACAAGGATTTTGTCGTTGTCGGAGCGACCGAAGCCGAGTTTCTGGCAAAATTTCCGAAAGCTGAAAAAGTGGGAAAATCGTTCCCGGTTTTCCTTGTAAACGGCTGCGAATACGCATTTGCCCGGAAAGAGCGCAAAAACGGCCGCGGCTACACCGGTTTCGATGTCGAGCTTTCGCCTGACATCACTTTGGAAGAAGACTTGAAGCGTCGTGACATCACGATAAACGCGATCGCGAAAGATCCCGATTTTCCTGACAAATTCATTGATCCTTTCGGCGGGATCAAAGACATAAAAAACAAAAGGATAGTCCACGTTTCGGAAGCTTTTGCCGAAGACCCTCTCCGGGTTTACAGAGTCGCGCGTTTCGCCGCTAAATTTCCCGATTTTTCGGTCGATCCGGCGACGATAAAGCTCATGAACTCGATCGGAGAAGAACTTCTGGCGCTTTCAACCGAACGAGTCTGGAACGAACTTGAAAAAACACTCTCCTATCCTCGTCCGAGCCGTTTTTTCACGATTTTGAAAGAGGCTGATTTGCTGAAATTCCACTTTCCGGAAGTCGCAAATCTCATCGGCGTTCCGGCAGGACCGATCCAGTATCACCCAGAAGGAGACGCTTTCATCCACACGATCGAAACGATGGACAGGCTTAAAGATTCAGGCAGCAGAGATTCTGTTGCCATGTTCGCCGCGCTTTGCCACGACTGGGGAAAGGCCGCTTCATCGCCTGACAACTACCCGCACCACTACGGCCACGACAAAGCGGGAGTTCCTATAATCGAAAACTTCTGCCGAAGAATAAAAAACGTCCCCCAAAGATACAGTTTCGCGGCGAAAACAGTCGCGAAATACCACATGATTGTCCGTGAAATCGACAAAATCACACCGAAAAAAGCAATCACTATAATCCAGAATATCCTAAAATGCTCGTGCGGGCTCGACGGCTTCATGGACGCCGTCAAAGCCGACAACGGCCGCCAGAACGACGAAGCACGCGCCTTCATCAGAAAAATGCTTCCTGTCCTTGATGTGAAACTTCCCGAAAAATACTGGAACGCAGGGAAAAAAAGCTCTGAAATCCTTACTCAGCTAAGGGTTTTGAAATACAAAGAGCTGGCAAAAAGATAGTCAAAAACTTGCATTTCGCTCCACTTTCTTTATTATTATTTGTTGTTTTTTTGATGATTTCATTTGAAGACAAAATGATTCCGCAACGCAACGCAACGCAACGCAACGCAACGCAACGCATTATTAAAAAAGCGTACCCCCGTTTCTCCCAAGTCAAGTTTTTCAGCCAAAAAATTTCAGATTTTTCTAATAATTTCGGGAACTTTTTTGTTTTATGGGGTTTAGTATGAAAAAATTCTGTGCTGTTTTCACGCTTTTTACACTATTTTTCTTTGTTGGATGCCGACCTAATAGAATTCAATTACAACAGAGAGTGGAAGCTGATTCTTTAGCCTGTGAATACGCAACAAAGGCCAATGATGTAAAGGTATGGGAAAATTATCTTAAGAATTTTCCAAAAGGGAAATGTGCTTTTATTGCAGAAGCAGAGTTGGAAAAACACAAAGCGCACAGATCTTCTGAGACACCTCAAAACAGAAAACCCAATAAAACAAAAAAACATTCAGGGCCACATAAACGATCAAAATCTCATAGATAAATCAGCACTCATACTCTTAAAAAGTTCCAGCTATATTGGAAAAAAATTTTGAGTTCTTTCACATCGTTTAAGATGACTGCGGGCGAGCAGACCTAAGCTCCAACAAGTTTCACAAAACTAGGGGTTGAGTTTTCAAGAGATTTTCAATTTTGCTTTTTTCTGACTCTTTTAACGCTGTGCTTTATTTTTCCGATAATAAAATTCAGTTCCAAAGTAGATTCTGTTTCCGACGTTTCCAAGTCAGGCATAACAATATCGGAAAGAACTTCTCCAAAGCACCGCATTTTGTCGTTTTGTTTCTGCTTGTCTTTTTCTTTGTGAAAACTGACCAGTTCGCGTTTCAAATTTCTTACCTTGGCAAAGGTCTCGATAATTGCAAATGTCACCTTTGTTGCACGCTTACTTTTAAGTATCGTTGCGAGCATATACAAGCCTTTTTCAGTAAATACTTTCGGAAGGCTTCTGCTTTTAGAAGACACATTTGCGGTCGAAATTTTCGACCGCAAATCTTGTAAATCTTCGTTTGTCAACGCAAACATATAATCTTCCGGGAACTTGTCGGGATTGTTTTTTATGGCCTCGTTTACCCTCTTTGTTTCGACACCATACAGTGCAGCGACATCGGCATCCAAAATCACAGGCATATTTCTGACGATAACGATCTTCTTTTCTACCTGTGAATATAGAACAGGCAACAGATCTCTGCTTTGATTTGCTTGCGAATCTTGTTCGCTGCGGATCAGAATTTCCTTCTCCATTTCAAACTCCAAAGAAATATTATTGAGAAGTAAAATAAATATTTTAGTCAATAAATCAAGATTTATTTTTACAATTATCAAAATTCCAAAGAATAAGTCTTAAAATTATCAAAATTTGAGATAAAGCATGGTGTCAGAAGCACTCTCCGTCTTCAGGAAAAAGTTCGGCAAAGCGGCTGTCCGCCCTCGCCAGACCGGCTATGCCCTTGCTCTCATACTGCTTGATCCATCGTTTGAACGACG